>ERZ833963.2761-NODE-2761-length-15802-cov-27.114752_pt1 | contig 15802 bp, 10 predicted proteins | sample MGYA00519693_ERZ833963 | MGnify/ENA primary metagenome ERZ833963 (study PRJEB31850, sample SAMEA3708748) | human gut metagenome | biome: human gut; feature: human-associated habitat; material: faeces | place: China | collected 2014 ... | reverse complement strand
ATCTGCCGCACCTCGCTCACCGTATCGGCACTTAGAATTATGCGGTATTGCCTTAAGAAAATGGCTTGTTACAGGTTGGTGTAGCCCATCAGGCTCTTATCCACCTCGGCGGCGGCGTCGCGGCCTTCGCGCAGGGCCCAAACAACAAGGCTCTGGCCGCGGCGCATATCGCCGCAGGTAAATACATGGGGCACGTTGGTGGCGTACTTAGTATCGGCAACGGTGCCGCGCTTGGTCAGGTCAACGCCAAACGCTTCGGCCACATAGGGCTGGCAGCCGGTAAAACCGGCGGCAATCAGCACCAGGTCGCACTCGATGGCAAATTCTTCGCCGGTGGGCACCATGGCGCGGCGGCCGGTGGCTTCATCCACCACTTTACTTTCCAGCTTGGCAATCAGCGCACCGCAAACCTGACCGGCTTCGTCCTTATAGAACTCTTTGACCGTGGTCTGGTAAATGCGCGGGTCGCTGCCAAACACGGCAATGGCTTCCTGCTGGCCGTAATCGGTTTTCAGCACCTTGGGCCATTCGGGCCAGGCGTTGGCAGCAGTGCGTTCTGTGGGCGGGCAGGGCATCATTTCCAGCTGGGTCACGCTTGCGCAGCCCTGGCGGATGGCGGTGCCGACACAGTCGTTGCCGGTATCACCGCCGCCGATGACCAACACCTTTTTGTCCTTGGCACTCACGGCCTTGCCATCGGAAAAGCCGGAATCCAGCAGGCTGCGGGTCACGCTGGTCAGGTAATCCACGGCAAAGTAGATCCCCTGTGCATCGCGCCCCGGGGCGTTGATGTCACGCGCCTGCTTGGCACCGCAGGCCAGCACAACGGCATCGTGTGCATCCAGCACATCCTGGGCAGGGGTGCTGCCGCCAACATCGGCGCAGGTTACAAAGTCAATGCCCTCGGCCTTCATGATGTTCACGCGGCGGTCGATGACCTGCTTTTCCAGCTTCATGTTGGGGATGCCGTACATCAGCAGGCCACCCACGCGGTCCTCACGCTCGTACACGGTCACTTTGTGGCCACGCTTGTTCAGGTAATCGGCAACCGCAAGGCCGGCAGGGCCGGCACCTACCACGGCAACGGTTTTGCCGGTGCGGGTCGGGGGCGGGCAGGCGGTCAGCAGGCCGGATTCATAGCCATATTCTACAATGGCGTGCTCGTTCTCCTTCACGGTAACAGGGCTGCCGGTGGTGTAACCGCAGGTGCAGGCAGCTTCGCACAGAGCGGGGCATACCCGGCTGGTAAACTCCGGGAAGCGGTTGGTGGCGCGCAGGCGATGTACAGCCAGATCCCACTTGCCCTGGTAGACCAGGTCGTTCCATTCAGGGATCAGGTTGTTCAGCGGGCAGCCGCTTGCCATGCCGCCAATCATCATGCCAGCCTGGCAGAACGGTACGCCGCAATCCATGCAGCGGGCACCCTGCGCCTGCTGTTCATCCTGCGGCAGCGGGATGTGAAATTCGTTAAAGTTCTGAATGCGTTCTTCGGGCGGCAGCTCCGTGCTGGTCTGCCGGGCAATTTCCATAAATCCTGTCGGTTTTCCCATCGTTTGCGCCTCCCTTATTTGTTAGCAGCGTTCTTCATTGCATAGAACGCTTCGATCTGTGCCTGCTCGCTGTCCTCGCCCTTTTCTTCCATCTGGGCAATCAGGCGCAGCATCTTGTCATAGTCATGGGGCAGGACCTTTTTGAACTTGGGCAGATACTCGCCAAAGTTATCCAGGATTTCCTTGCCGCGGGGGGAGCCGGTAGCTTCCACATGCTCGCGGATCAAATCCTTCAGCAGCGAAACATCATACTTGTGTTCCACCGGCTCCAGGCTGACCATATCCTTGTTGACGCGGGTGTAGAAATCCCAGTCCTCATCCAGCACATAGGCGATGCCGCCGCTCATGCCGGCTGCAAAGTTTTTGCCGGTCTTGCCCAGCACCACCACGGTGCCGCCGGTCATATATTCGCAGCCGTGGTCGCCAACGCCTTCCACAACAGCGGTAGCACCGGAGTTGCGCACGCAGAAACGCTCGCCAGCCACACCGTTGATGAACGCTTTACCAGCGGTTGCACCGTACAGGGCAACGTTGCCAATGACAATGTTCTCGCTGCGGTCATAGGTGACATCCTTGGGCGGGTAAACGATCAGCTTGCCGCCGGAAAGGCCCTTGCCCATATAGTCGTTGGAATCGCCAACCAGTTCCAAGGTCAGGCCAGCGGGGATAAAGGCACCAAAGCTCTGGCCGCCGTACCCGTTGCAGATCACATGGAAGGTATCTTCCGGCAGGGTGTTGCCAAACTTGCGGGTGATCTCACTGCCAAAAATCGTGCCGAACGCGCGGTCGGTGTTGCCAACTTCCAGTTCAACGGTCATCGGCTTGGGCTCTGCCATGTCAAAGCTCTTCTTGAACTTCTTCATCAGCACGCGCATATCCGGTGTTTTTTCCAGGCCGAAGTTGTAAACATCCTTGGCGTTGAAGTGTACGCTGCTGTTTTCCACCAGCGGGTTTTTCAACAGGGCAGTCAGGTCCATCTCGCTTGCGCGGGAACCAGCCGGGGCATCCTTGACTTTCAGCAGGTCGGTGCGGCCAACCAGTTCATCCACGGTATGCACGCCCAGGCGGGCCATGTGTTCGCGCAGATCCTCGGCCATAAAACGCATAAAGTTGATGATGTATTCCGGCTTGCCCTTAAAGCGCTTGCGCAGCTCGGGGTTCTGGGTGCAGATGCCCATGGGGCAGGTATCCAGGTTGCACACGCGCATCATCACGCAGCCCATGGCAACCAGCGGGCCGGTGCCAAAGCCGAACTCTTCAGCGCCCAGCATGGCGGCAATGGCCACATCGCGGCCGCTCATCAGCTTGCTGTCGGCTTCAATGCGCACGCGGGAACGCAGGCCGTTCATGATCAGGCTCTGGTGTGCTTCGGCAAGGCCCAGCTCCCACGGCAGGCCGGCATTGTGGATGGAGTTGCGCGGTGCAGCGCCGGTACCACCGTCAAAACCGGAAATCAAAATCACTTCGGCACCGGCCTTGGCAACGCCGGCAGCAATGGTGCCAACACCGGCTTCACTGACCAGCTTGACGTTGATGGCAGCCTTGCGGTTGGAGCATTTCAGGTCATAGATCAGCTGGGCCAGGTCCTCAATGGAGTAGATATCATGGTGCGGCGGGGGAGAGATCAGGCCCACGCCGGTGGTGGAGTGGCGGGTCTTGGCAACCCAGGGGTAAACCTTGCCGCCGGGCAGCTGGCCGCCCTCGCCGGGCTTTGCGCCCTGTGCCATCTTGATCTGAATCTCGCTGGCGGAAACCAGATACTTGCTGGTCACGCCAAAACGGGCGGATGCCACCTGCTTGATGGCGCTGTTGCGCTCGGTGCCAAAACGGTCTTCGGCTTCGCCGCCTTCGCCGGTGTTGCTCTTGCCGCCGATGCGGTTCATGGCAATGGCCATGCACTCGTGGGCTTCCTCAGAAAGGGCACCATAGCTCATGGCAGCGGTCTTGAAGCGGTGTACGATGGAATCCACGCTTTCCACTTCGTCCAGCGGGATACCGGCGTCAGGATAATTGAAGTCCAGCAGGCTGCGCAGGTGCATGGCATCGCCGCCCTCGGCGTTCACGGCATCGGTATAAGCCTTGAACTTGTTGTAATCGCCGGTCCAGCAGGCCTGCTGCAGCAGGTGGATGGTCAGCGGGTTGTACAGATGATCTTCGGCCAGCTTGCCGCTGCGGAGCTTGTGCTCACCCAGGCTGGTCAGCTCCATGCTGATATCCAGGCCCAGAGGGTCAAATGCCTGTTTGTGGCGAGCTTCCAGGTCGTTCTGGATGTCGCGGATGGTAATGCCGCCCACACGGCTGACGGTGTTGGTAAAGTACTTATCCACTACCTCGTTGCTCAGCCCCAGCGCTTCAAAAATCTGGCTGCCCTGGTAGGACTGGATGGTGGAAATGCCCATCTTGGAGGCAATCTTGACGATGCCGGCCAGAACGGCTTTATTGTAGTCGTTCACAGCGGCATAGTAATCTTTGTCCAGCAGACCCTCATTGATCAGCTCGCCGATGGTCTCCTGTGCCAGATAGGGGTTGATGGCGCAGGCACCGTAGCCCAGCAGGGTGGCAAAATCATGAACCTTGCGGGGCTCACCGCTTTCCAGAATCAGGGCCATGGCGGTGCGCTTGCGGGTACGAACCAGATACTTGGAAACTGCGCCCACAGCCAGAAGGCTGGGGATGGCGACATGGTACTCATCAATTTCGCGGTCAGACAAAATCAGGATGTTGGCACCATCGCGGTAGGCGCGGTCCACATCAACGAACAGGCGGTCAATGGCCTTTTCCAGGTCGGTGTTCTTATAGTAGCAGATGGAGATGGTCTCCACCTTGAAGCCGGGAACCTTCATGGCCTTGATCTTCATCAGGTCGGTTTCGGTCAAAATGGGGTTGGTGATTTTCAGCACCTTGCAGTTCTCGGCGTCCTCTTCCAACAGGTTGCCCTGTGCGCCAACGTATACGGTGGTGGAGGTCACGATCTTCTCGCGCAGGGCGTCGATGGGCGGGTTGGTGACCTGGGCAAACATCTGCTTAAAATACTCAAACAGCGGGGGATGGGTGTGGCTCAAAACGGCCAGCGGGGTATCGCTGCCCATAGCACCGGCAGGCTCTGCGCCGTTCTTTGCCATCGGCAGGATCATGGTGGAAACATCCTCGTACTGGTAGCCGAATGCTTTCTGCAGCCGCACCAGCTCGTCATGCTCGTGGCTGGGCACACGCTCGTTGGGAATCTTCAAATCGGCCAGGTTGACCAGGTTGCGGTCCAGCCATTCGCCGTAAGGCTCGCGGCTGGCGTAATCGGCTTTCAGGCTTTCGTCGTCCACCAGCTCACCCCTGGCGGTATCCACCAACAGCATTTTGCCGGGGCGCAGGCGGTCCTTGCGCACGATTTCTTCGGCGGGAATATCCAGCACGCCGACCTCACTGGAAAGGATCAGGCGGCCGTCTTTGGTGATATAGTAGCGGCTGGGTCGCAGACCGTTGCGGTCCAGCACAGCGCCCATCACATCGCCGTCACTGAACAGGATGGAAGCGGGGCCGTCCCACGGTTCCAGCATGGTGGCGTAATACTGATAGAACGCACGCTTTTTGGGGTCCATACTATGGTTGTTTTCCCACGGTTCGGGGATAGTGACCATAACAGCCAGCGGCAGCTCCATGCCGTTCATAACCATAAACTCCAGCGTGTTATCCAGCATGGCGGAGTCGGAACCACCCTGGTTCACAATGGGCAGAACCTTGGTCATATCCTCTTTCAGGTAGTTGGAACCAATGGTTTCCTCGCGGGCCAGCATGGTATCCACGTTGCCGCGGATGGTGTTGATCTCGCCATTATGCAGGATAAAGCGGTTGGGGTGGGCGCGGTTCCAACTGGGTGCCGTGTTGGTAGAAAAACGGCTGTGCACCATGCCGATGGCAGATTCATAATCTTCGCTCTGCAAATCGGGATAGAACAGGCGCAGTTCTTTAACCAGGAACATGCCCTTGTACACAATGGTGCGGCTGGAAAGACTGCACACATAAGTATCCTGGCTGGACTGTTCAAACACGCGGCGGGCAACATAAAGCTTGCGGTCAAAGTCAATGCCGGGCTTTACGCGGGCCGGGCGTTCCACAAATGCCTGCCAGATGCTGGGCATGCAGGAACGTGCCTTGTGGCCCAAAATTTCCGGGCAGGTGGGCACTTCGCGCCAGCCAAGGAAGTTGAGCCCCTCTTTTTTGCAGATGATCTCAAACAGCTTTTTGTCCTGGTTGCGGTTCAACTCTTCCTGTGGAAAAAAGAACATGCCAATGCCGTAGTCACGCTCGTTGCCCAGCGTAATGCCGGCTTCTTCGGCAGCTTTTTTGAAGAACTTGTGGCCGATCTGCAGCAGGATACCGACACCATCGCCGGTTTTGCCTTCGGCATCCTTACCGGCACGGTGTTCCAGGTGCTCCACGATCTGCAAAGCATCGTCGATCGTTTTGTGGGTTTTGCGGCCCTTGATATCCACAACTGCACCAATGCCGCAGTTGTCATGTTCAAACCGCGGATCATACAGCCCGGCGGGGGCCTTGCGCTCTGTAAAGTTTTCCATCCGTTTTTGCTCCTTCCCGTAATTTCCTGCGGGGCCGGGCGGGAACGCACATTTCCCACCCTGGCATAGATACGAAAAAAGACGTTCCCCAACGGGTACACTAACCCGTTTGTGGGAACGTCTTTGTTCTTGTATGTACTATACCACACCAGTAGGGGAATGGCAATCATCAAACAAAAGATTTTTATGAAATTAACGCAAAAACCTTATTTGCTTTGCTTTGCAAGGACTAAACTTAATAAAATTAAGCTGCGGCAATAACTGCCGGGCAAAACGGTGTGTTATTTGCCGTTTGCAGCCTGCTGCTCTTTCAAAACAGCCAGGATCTCGGTCAGCAGCTCCTCCTGCGTCGGGGCCTTAGGGGCTTCCGGCTCGGCGGGCTTTTCTTCTTCATGCTTGCCCAGGTCCATGAGCTTGTTCATGGCTTTCAGCATACAGAACAGAACGAATGCCAGAATGATAAAGTTAATGACGGCAGAGATGAATGCACCGATGCCCAGGTTGATGTCAAACGGCAGGTGCAGCACAACATCACTGAAATCTGTCTGGAACAAAATGCCAATGATGGGGTTAATGATGTTGTCCGTCAAAGAAGTGACCAGCGTGGAGAATGCGCCGCCGATGAGAACACCGATGGCCATGTCCATCATGTTGCCTTTCAGGGCAAAAGCTTTGAACTCTTCCAGGAACTTTTTCATAATGTGTTTCCTCCTGTATGGATAAATTTTTCAGGGCCATGCCCCACACAGGCTGCAAACGGGGCATGGGGCCCGGATTCCAAAATAAAAAAGTTACTTCAGCAGCTTGGCTACAGCGTCTGCTGCGCCGTCCAGATAATCCCCGGCAAAGGTTTCAATCATGCCGGCGTCCGCCTCTTTGGCAAATTCGGGGTTCAGCGGCATTTTGGCCAGCACGGGCAGGTGGTACTTCTTGCCGGTCTCGTCCACATGGCTGTCGCCAAACACGTTGATATGCTTGCCGCAGTCCGGGCAGAGCACATAGCTCATGTTTTCCACAATGCCAAGGATGGGAACCTTCATCATTTCGGCCATCTGCACAGCCTTGCCAACGATCATGCCGACCAGCTCCTGCGGACTGGATACAATAATGATGCCGTCTACCGGCAGGGTCTGGAACACGGTCAGCGGCACATCGCCGGTTCCCGGAGGCATATCGACAAACAAAAAGTCAACGTCGTCCCAGATCACTTCCTGCCAGAACTGCTTGACCGCACCGGCAATCACGGGGCCGCGCCACACAACGGGGGCTTCCTCATCTTCCAGCAGCAGGTTGATGGACATGATCTTGATGCCGGTGTGGCTTTCCACCGGGTTGATGCCGTCCTCGGTGCCCATGGCCGGGCCATGAACGCCGAACAATTTGGGGATGGAAGGGCCGGTAATGTCAGCATCCAGCACGCCGACTTTGTAGCCTTTGCGGCGCATGGAAACAGCCATCATGGCGCTGGTCATGCTTTTGCCAACGCCGCCCTTGCCGGAAACAACGCCGATCACTTTTTTGATGTGGCTTTTTGCGTGCGGCGGCTCATGCTGCGGCGCACGGCTGGAACAGTCAGCGTGGCAGTTGCTGCAATCGTGGGTACATGCTTCACTCATGTGGGTATAGCTCCTTTTATCTGTGCCGGGCGGGGCGCTGCAACTGCCCCGTTTCGGCACCGTTCTCCGTTTTGCGGCATGGGCCGCACTTTATTAGTGTACCGCGTCAGAGCACAAAATGCAAGTACTATCAAAACGAATAGCACGCCAAACCAGCAAAAATGTCCGAATTGTATGGGTGATACTTCTTCATGGAACCCTGCCATAAACCGCAGCAATGCAGAATATACTGGCTTTATACGGGCAAAGGGGGCGGCAAAAACGGCACTGCGGGGGAAAACCTATCTGAAAAATGCAGCACTGCTGACAGTGGCGGGCTTTGCGCTGCGGGCGCTGGGCATGGTGTTCCGGGTGTTTGTGGCTGCGCGCCTGGGGCCGGAGGGTATGGGCCTGTACCAGCTGATCTTATCCGTCTATATGGTGTTTGTTTCGCTGGCTTCGGCGGGCATCAATGTGGCGTCTACACGGCTGGGTGCGCAGTGCCTGACCCGTGGGCGCGGCATGGCCCCGACGCTGCGCAGCCTTGCGGCAACGGCGGCCGTATTGGGCACCGCCGCCATGCTGGCGCAGCTGGCGCTGGCGGACCCTTTGGCCCGCTTTGCCCTGCATGATTCCCGCGCGGAGCTGGGGCTGTGTACGCTGGCCCCAAGCCTGCCGTTTATTGCGGCGGCCGGGGCGCTGCGGGGGTGCTTTTTGGCGCGGCGAAGGGTGGAACCGAATATCATTGCCCAACTGGTGGAGCAGACCGTGCGGATGGCCGTGGCCGCATTGGCGCTGGTAAAGCTGGCCCACTGGGGCGCGGCTTACGCTTGCTGTGCGGTGCTCATCGGCAATACTGTCAGCGAGGCGGTCTCCTGCGGCATTATGGCGCTGTTTGCCCGGCAGGAACCGAGCTTCCGCCCATGCGCCGATGACCCGCCCCGCGGCTATACCAGCCGGGAGTTGTGGGAAATTGTGCTGCCCGTGACCGGCAGCCGGTTGGTGGCCAGCGTTTTGCAGGCAGGGGAAAGCGTGCTGATCCCCGCCTGTCTTGCCGCTTACCTTGGCACCCGCGCCGAAGCCGTGGCGCAGTATGGTTCCTTAAAAGGCATGGCACTGCCGCTTATCTTTTTTCCGTTCTCGGTGCTGGCGGCACTTTCCGGCCTGCTGATGCCGGAGATCACCCGTGCCCACACCGCCCGGGATACCGCTGCCCTGCGCCGCCTTGTGCGGCTTGCCATGGGGTTGACGGGTGGGTTCTCGCTGTTGGTGGGGGCCGCGCTGGTGCTGTTTGGCAAGGATGCCGCCATTTTGCTCTATCACGATGCCCAGGCGGGCCGCTATGTGCAGGTACTGGGCTTTGTGGCGCCCTTTATGTACCTGGAAAGCATGGTGGATGCGATCTTAAAAGGCATGGGGGAGCAGCTGGCAACCTTCCGCTATTCGGTGCTGGATTCCGTTTTGCGCATTACAGGCATTTTGTGGCTGATGCCGCAATACGGTATGCCGGGTTTTCTGGCGGTCATGACAGCCTCTAACCTGCTGACCTGCGGGCTGAATACGGGGAGAATGGTGAGGCAATTAAGGAGGGAGGAAGTCGGAACTGAGAGGGAAATTAGGAATTAGAAATGAGAAATTAGAAATTGGGCGGAGAGGAGACGGGAAAAAATAAATAATAATGAATAATGGTGGCGGATCGCGGTGCGCCGCTCAGGAAATATTGGGTTTGTTATGTGTTGGAAACAGGCGGCAGATAATAGAACGCTCAAAACCGTTCCCTATAAAATCACAAAAATCACCCCGCCGCGGGAAACTTCTGCCCCAACGGCGGGGTGGCTCTGCATTATATATTTTATATCGGATAGCGTCCGCTTTTCCATCACAGCGTCTGCCCGCTGACCAGCCCGTTCCACAGGCGGTAATAAATGCCTTTCTTTGCCAGCAATTCCTCGTGGCGGCCCTCTTCCTCAATGCCGGATTTGCCCAGCACCAGAATGCGGTCAGCGTTTTTGATGGTGGTCAGGCGGTGGGCAATCGTCAGCGTGGTGCGGCCTTTGGCCAGCTTATCCAGGCTTTGCCCAACCAGAATCTCACTCTCGTTGTCCAGCGCGCTTGTGGCTTCGTCCAGCAGCAGGATGGGCGGGTTCTTCAAAAATACCCGCGCAATGCTGATGCGCTGTTTCTGCCCGCCGGAAAGCTTGACCCCGCGTTCGCCTACATAGGTATCATACCCGTCTTTCAGCTCCCGCACAAAGCCATCAGCACCGGCCAGCCTGGCGGCGGCAATGATCTCCTCCCGCGTGGCACCCGGCTTGCCGTAAGCGATGTTTTCGGCCACCGTGCCGCTGAACAGATAAACATCCTGCTGCACCACGCCAACGGCATTGCGCAGGCTGCTCAGGGTAACATGGCGGATGTCCTGCCCGTCAATCAAAATCTCGCCGCCGGTCACATCATAAAAGCGAGGGATCAGGTTGCACAGGGTGGTTTTGCCGCCGCCGGAAGGCCCAACCAGCGCCAGATTCTCGCCGGGGCGGATGTTCAGGTTTACATGACGCAGCACCTTGTTGTGGTCGTCCGGGTATTCAAAACTCACATCGCGGAACTCAATGCCGCCTTTTTCCACCTGCAGCGGTTTGGCGTCGGGGGCGTCAGTGATCTCAACGGGGGTATCGATAATGTCAAAAAAGCGCTCAATGCCGGTCACGCCGCGCTGGAACTGCTCGGCAAACTCCACAATGCGGCGGATGGTGGCAATCAGAGTGGAAACATACAGCACATAGGCAACCAGATCGCCAGCGCTGATGGTGCCATATACCAGCGAAAGGCCGCCTGCCACAATGACCACCAGATACATCAACCCGTCAAACAGCCGGGTGGAGGTATTGAACGCGGCCATGGCATGGTAGGTTTTCTTCTTGATGGTCTGGAACGCGGTGTTGCCCTGCTCGAACTTTTTGTTCTCTTCCTCTTCCGCGGCGAACGCCTTCACAACCCGCTGGCCCAGCAGGCTGTCCTCAATCGAAGCGTTCAACTCGCCGATCTGGAACCGCTGGCGGCGGAACGCGGCGCGAAGCTTCAGGTTCAACTTGATGGATACAACCGCCATCAAGGGCACGCAGGCAAACACCACCAAAGTCAGCGGTACGCTGGCCCCGCACAGGATGATGAACGAAGCCGCAATTTTGATGCCCGCAATAAAAAATTCTTCCGGGCAGTGGTGGGCGAATTCGGTCACATCAAACAGGTCGTTGGTAATGCGGCCCATGATCTGCCCAACTTTGGTATTGGAATAATAGGTGTGGCTCAACCGCTGCAGGTGGGCAAAGGCATCCCGCCGCATATCGGTCTCAATGTAAACGCCCATGATGTGGCCGGTGCCAGACATAAAATACTGTGCGGCACCATCAATCAGCCGCAAAATGAGATACAGCAGGGCGAGCTTTAACACCGCATCAACCGTCAGCACAATGCCGGGATTGGTGGCGGCGTTGGTTAGGTAGCTCATAATTTTAGGCAGCACGATATCACACAAAGTGGTTAGTGCGGCACAGAACAAATCAAAAATCAAAATGCGTTTGTATCGCATCAGGTAAGGGGCAAACCGGCGGATCAGCGCCGGAGTGCCAATGTGCTGCTGGCTGGGGTCATTCATAAGATTAAGTTCCTCTTGTTTTCAAAAAATCAGGGTTATTCCTGCGGAGCTTCCGGTTCCTGTGCAGGAACCTCGGTGGGGGCTTCGCTGGCAGGCTCGGTTTCCTGCGGCGGCTCCGGGTCAGGGGCCGGTTCCGCGGTGATTACCGGCTCCGGTGCACCCGTCGGTTCGGGCTCCGGCGTAATGACAGGTTCCTGCGTAGGCTCCGGGGTAGTTATCGGCTCTGGTGTGACAACAGGTTCCGGCGTCTGGGTAACTGCCGGTGTCGGTGAAGGGGGTGACGTGGGCGAAGCTGTCGGCGTTGCGGTGGGCAGCGGTTCAATGGGCGCTGTTTTGATGTAGCCGCAGCGCTGGCAGGTGTAGGTCATCACCCCGGCTACACCGGGCTGGGGCTGCAAGGTGATAACGCCCTTGTCATAGTCATGCCCCAGGGCGGGCAGTTCTTTTTCTTTTACCTCGCCGCAGATGGTGCACTTGACTTTTACGGTGCCGTATTCCAAACAGGTGGGCTCAATGCGGGTATCCTTTACTTCCACAAATTCATGTTCGTGTTCGTCCGGCTCAAAGTGTGCTGTCACAATCACGCCGTTGGCGTCCGCATTGCTGGGCACGGTAAAGCTCAGGGAAGAACTGCTGGAGGCCGCCCCCAGCGACGCCGTCCACCCGGCAAACTTCCAGCCTGCATCGGGTACGGCTTTCACGGTGGAGCAGGTGCCGCCCTTTTTCACTTTCTGGCTGGTGGAACCGCTGATGCTGCCGCCGGATGTGGCCACAAATTCCACCGGCACTTTAGCGCCGCGTACGGCGATCGGATCCGAGGAGATTAACCCCAGCGGTACGCCGTCCGGCTCCGGGATGGCGACTGTGCTTTCGGGGCGGCGGTCCTGCGTGACGTAAGCGTGGGTGCGCACATAAGTAAAATAGGCAGTGACAGCCTCTTTGGAAAGATGCACCCCGTCCGAAAGGGTATAGTCCTTTTTAGCCCAGCCGGTGGTGTCATCCCGTAGTACTTCGGCGGTGTTCAAAAATTTGTAGCCGTCCTCCTCGCACATCGTCACAAGGGCGGCGTTGTAGGCATCTACCTGGGTCATGGTCAGGTTGGTGTTGTCCCGCTGCTGGTCCAGCGGGGGAATGGCGCTGACGATAATATCCGCATAGGGCCATGCTTTGGTGATGGCGGCCAGCCCCTCCCGGTACTGCGCGATGAACTTGGTGGCATCCGTGGAGCTGCCACCAAGGTTGTTGGAGCCGAAACCAATGATAATGCGTTTGGGCTGCAACTTGGCAACGGCATCCGGAATGGTGTACAGGGTGCTGTCCCCCTTGAACTTTTCGCATTTCAGGGTGGTGATGGAACCGGCCCCCATGCTGACCACGCCAATGTTGTTTTTCAGCGTGGAAAACGCCGTTCCGGTGTCATCGGCGTACATGGTGTAGCGCACGGTGTTGGAATCCCCAATGAACAGGGTGTCGTCCACATAACTGCGCCCGGCATCTGCTGTCTGCGGCAGAATAGTGGGCACGGTGGTATCTGCTGGGGCGTGGGTGGCGGTGGCCTGAACAACGGCGGCAGTTGGGGCAACCGTGGCGGATGTTTCCGGCGTGGCGGTATGATCGGGCAGAACATCCTGCGGCTTGCTGCAGGCACACAGCGCAGCACACAGCGCCGCCGCAGCCAAAATTTTACCCCAATTCGGGCATTTCATGCGCTCATCTCCTTTTTAAGGCAATACCGCATAATTCTAAGTGCCGCAGCCGCCGGAACGGTGCTTAAGCCGTAAGGCGGGAATTGTGCGGTGTTGCCTTAATATTCTTTTATGATACACCGAACCAAGCACCACTGTAAAGCGCTGAGTTGTAAAAAATGCGGCTAAAAAATGTGGCTATAGCATCGGCAGCATACAATAACTGGTTGTTGTATAAGAAAAAAGGTTGTAAAGAGTAAGGGGATATGATATAATATTGTAAAATGATGATGAAAAGAGAGGAACCCTTTATGGCCTCCAATCCCGAATTTGTTCAGTATATTGCGGACCAGCTTGCCCCGGCCGGGCAGGTGACCTACCACAAAATCTTTGGCGATTATGGCGTGTATCTGGACGGCAAAATGTTTGCCCTGGTGTGCGATGACCAGCTGTTCATCAAAATTACCAAAGAGGGGGCAGCCCTTGCTCCGCAGCTGCCCAAAGCCCCGCCGTATGATGGTGCAAAAGATTATTTTCTGTACGAGGATGTGGATGACCGGGAACACATGATTGCATTTGTGCAGGCCACCTGCCGCGAACTGCCCATGCCAAAGCCCAAAAAGAAGAAAGGAGCGACCTGACCGATGCCGTTTGACTATAAAAAGGAGTATAAGGAATTTTATCTCCCGCCCCAAAAGCCGCAGCTGCTGGAAGTGCCGCCCATGAACTATGTGGCGGTGCGCGGTCATGGTGACCCCAACGCGCAGGATGGCGAATATCAGGCAGCCATTGGCATGCTGTATGCGGTTGCCTTTACCATAAAAATGAGTTACAAAGGTACCCACCAGATCCCCGGCTATTTTGAATATGTGGTGCCGCCGCTGGAGGGCCTTTGGTGGCAGGAGGGGCAAAGCCGGGTCGATTACGCCCATAAGGAAACATTCTCTTGGATCGCCATGATTCGCCTGCCGGAGTTTGTAACCAAACAGGAGTTCGATTGGGCCGTGGCCGAAGCTGCCGCCAAGAAAAAGCTGGATCTCAGCAAAGTGGAGTACTTTACTTATGATGAGGGCCTGTGCGTGCAGTGCATGCACCTTGGTAACTATGATACCGAGCCCGCAACGCTCAACGCAATGGAGCAGTTTGCGGCGGAGCGGCACTATAAAATTGACTGCACCTCCGCTCGCCTGCACCACGAAATTTACCTCAGCGATCCCCGCCGCACTGCCCCGGAAAAATGCAAGACCGTTATCCGGGAACCAGTCTGCAAGGTGGAGTAAAGATCACCGGAAAGAGAACAAAATCAAAATAAAGACTGCCGTACCACCTGATCAATACAGGGGGAGGGCAGTCTTTTGCAGTTACCGTGAAAAAACCGGCACTCCGGCTTGTTTGATTCTTGCGAAAGTCCTTTGCTTTCGGTCAAAAAAAAGGGGACTAAGCCAGAATGCCTTAGTTTTCAAGGTCTTTCTGATTTAGTCCTGTGATCTCACAATGATTTTTCGCGATAATTGTTCCTATATTCTGCTTCGATCTCGGTCAGCATACGCTGGAAGCCGGGACGGTCGCAGTTCGTGCCGGAGCAGCCATCATCCACAAAGAATACCGGGTTCGGGAAGTGGTTCTTCTTGGCGTATTCCAGAAGGATAGCCTTCTGGGGAGGGGATTTGTCAAGGATAAATTCCCCTAAGCAACACTGGCTCTCGACATGAAGACCGGCGAGGTCGTGGCAAGCATGCCGGTGCTGGATGATCTTCGATGACGGCGAGGGCACGGTCAGCACGATCGTCTGCAACTGGTTTGGTGCCGGTAATGCGGGGCTAGCCGACCCCAACAGCGACTCGTCCATTCAGAGTTACGCCAACATTTACGACCAGAACTGGCTCATGAAGGGCAACGTCATGACTGCTCCGGACGTAGAGCGCGTGGACACCGTGAAGACCGATAACGGCTATGAAATTCGGTATGTATGCCGGCAACAGCGGCAATGCGCTCTACTACCCAACGGGCTATCTGGAGCTGCTGCGCTTGCAGGATCGCTTTGTGTATCTGCCGGAGATGCCGTATCGTGAGGTGGATCTGGATAAGGCGGCAAGAAACCTTCTTTCCCGGGAGAAGTTTGAGCAGGGCGGCGGTGAAAGTACGGTTGCCAGCTGGTGCAATACCGCAACCATTCGCAACGTGCATCCCAACACTACGGTAGCCTTCCGTATGAATAATTTGTCCGGCAGTACCTCTGATCTGATGCTCTATGCCTATGGCACGGATGGCAAGCTTCAGCAGGTCGCTTCTGAGATGTGGAAAATCACAGACGAAACTGGTGAGGCTGTGACAGAACTGACGGACGGCATGCTCTATGAGCTGCGCGTGACCATCGCCGACGGCGGCGATTTTGACCTGAGTGAGGCGGAAAAGGAAATCAAGCTTTCCGTTGTTCTTGGAAAATAAATCAATTCTGATTCCTCTGAATCCGGCGCTCAAAGCGCCGGATTCTTTTCAAGCAACCATAATTATTGCGGAGAAAGTGTCCATGAAACGGATGATTGCGGCAACTCTCATGTTCTCATTGCTGCTTTCTGCCACAGCTTGCGGCAAAGCACCGTTTAAGAGCTTCTTGTTGGGGCGTGCCTGCCCCAAACCCTGTCAGGAGCGAGTGCGGCAAACTGGAAGTTTCCGTTGCTTATCTTGATTTTTATATAAAGCCTCTTTTTTTTGCTTCTTCAATCAATATAGGTTGAATTAAAGG
>ERZ833963.2751-NODE-2751-length-15917-cov-2.928950_pt1 | contig 15917 bp, 8 predicted proteins | sample MGYA00519693_ERZ833963 | MGnify/ENA primary metagenome ERZ833963 (study PRJEB31850, sample SAMEA3708748) | human gut metagenome | biome: human gut; feature: human-associated habitat; material: faeces | place: China | collected 2014 ... | reverse complement strand
TTCTTTGTTTTGCAACAATGTAGATGCTTTATCGATACTTTCACGAGCGTGATCAGAATCAGCATACATACCTAATGTAGCAAAGAATACTACATTAGGATTTTTTAAAGTTTCAATCAATTTTGCCGCTTCTTTATTCGCTGTGCCTCGATCCACCCAGAAACCTACGAATACTGTATCATAATCAGCTAAATTTTCAGGTGCATCTTTTACAGGAACGCAAGGTGTACCTTCAGGCATAACGGAAGCCATTGCTTCCGCTACACTTTTAGTATTTCCCGTAAGGGAAGAATATAAAATAATAGATTTCATATTTATCTCCTTTATTACTTAGATAAATTTATTCTTCTTCGTCTTCACCATCAGCCCGTACTACAAAGTGTACAGGAACTTCTACTGGTTGTATATCCCCTGTTTCATTTGGATACGGAGTCGCTCGTCGCACTGCATCAAGAGCCGCTTCTACAAATATTTCATCCCCACCACTAGTTGGATATACGTCTATTAAATTACCATTAGTATCTAATTTAGCCATTACATTAATTGTAACATCTACGTTCATTTTACGCTTAATAGCCGCATAAGGAATTTGTTTTTGGCTATCTACAGCTGCATAAAAGCCCTCTACATTGAACGCTGCTTTACCTGTACCATGACCATCACCTTCACCGGTACCATCACCTGTACCAGTACCATGGCCTCTACCATCACCAACGCCAGTACCTTCACCGGTACCATGACCGCCACCAGAACCGCCACCTGATCCAGGGCCTGTGCCACCAACAGCGGAATTATCACCGGATGTATTGCCTTTATTTTCGCTTGCTTTAGCTGCCACATCTACTGCATCAGGAATATCTGTTGCGGTAGATGGTTCAACATTTGCTACAACAGCCTTTGTTCTTGCCGCTACTTCATCTGCTGACAATGGTTTAGGGAACAGATCGGCTCTGTTGCCTCCGCCACCACCAGCATGTCCACTGCCACCATCATCGAGCACACTTTGTGTGAGGTCGATTTCATAGGTATCCATTTCTTGAATGGCTGGAACCACTACAAAAAAGATTACAGCAATAAAGAGAGCAATAAGATGAACTACGGCGGATATAATGGCTGCTTTTTTCCATGATATGCCTAGTCCCATAGTTATCCTTTCTGTTCAGCTGCAATAGCTAAGCGTTTAACGCCAGATTGTTTTAACATGTCCATGATTGCTACTACTTGACCATGAGCCGCTCGTTTATCAGCTTGTAAGATAACACTAGCATTAGGGTTTTCTTGGATACGTTGTTTTACCATTGCCTCAGCATCGTCAATGCTCATTGGCTTGTTATCAATCGTAATATGACCCTCCGCATCTAATGTTAAAACCACTGGTAATTGAGCTGGTGCAGAAGCACTAGTAGCCTGTGGTAATTGTACAGACAAGGCTTTTTGAGCCACTGTTTGCAAGCTGTTCATCATGAAGAATACCAACAAGAAGAAAATGATATCAATCATTGGAATGATCATGAATTCCGGCTTAGTTTTCATACGAAAGCTTTGCAAGTTCATAACTATTTCCACCCTTCTCGTTTAGCTGTAACTATATTTACACACATATTTTCAATTTGGTTAATAATGGAGTCCAAACGATGACTAAAAATTGTGTAAACGATAAATGCCATTATGGCCACACATAAGCCAGATGCTGTCGCGATAAGCGCCTCACCTACACCACCAGTAATGGCAGATGCACCCGCACCGGAGTCAAGGATACTGAAAGAGCCAATCATACCTGTTACTGTACCAAGCAAGCCCAATAATGGAGAAATTGTAACTGTTGCACTTAAGTAGTCCATATATTTTCGGAAACCAACTGCATCAACCCCCATTTGATCAGCAAAAGCGGTCTTCATTGCTTCTTCGCTAGAATCATTTTTTAAACCTGCTTCTGCAATACGACTTGCAATAGAAGGGTTCTCTTTAATTACTTTATCGATTTCATCCCAACGTTGTAGTTTTGCGAATTCATTTACTGCATGAGTTACAACAAATGTTTTGCCTGCATACTTACGATAGAAGAAAGCACGTTCTGCAGCTATAGCGATAACCATGAAAGACAAGAGTAACAATGGATACATTACATACCCGCCACTATGAAATAAGTGAATGACATAATTTAAATTTTCCATATTTGTAACCTTTCTGCCTGTTTACAGACTGAACATTAGAACCTGTAGGTCCCTTGAATTCTTGTATAATCGCCTAACTTAAAGCTTTCACTACCATATAAAGTGTCTCGTTTATTAGTGCCCTTCGCATCAAATGTATAGAATGCTTCAAGGAGCAAATCCTTGCGCGGTACATAGCCGGCACCAAATGTAAAGCTACGAACACCATCTAAGTAACGATCAGGTACTGCACCCGTACCATTACCACCGAAGAAGGAGCCATGTTCAAAGTATTTGTAATCGATGAACGCATTCCAAGATTTCGGAACATCTAAATCAGCACGCCCAATATCTAGACGAGCCATCCAGAAGTGTGGTGTGCCGCCCATTTGATGACCTTTTAGAGTAAAGTCTGCTGTGCCACGTTCATGTTGATATACGGTATTACCATTGAGGTAACGTCCTAAGTTAGAACGATTTTGACCGTAATCAACCGTAACAGCTGCATTAGCACCAAGTTGATACTTAGCACCGATACCAAATACATGAGCTACATTGGAGAAGCTGTATTCATCATTACTGTTTCCATTAGCATTTAAATATGTATGTGTTTTACCGCCAAAGGAACGTAAGTACCAAGCTTGTAAACCAAGACGAGCACCAATTTGTTTCTTGTATTGAATAAATGCGGCCTTATCGATGGCTGGTACAGTATCTTTTTCAAGAACTACACCTTCTGTTCTGATCAAGTTGCCAATGACCTTACCGATTGCTTCGCGTGGTAATTTATTTTCAGACTCTGCGTCATGTACAACTTTTTCAAGATTATACATATAGTTATACATAGCATTTGGCATACCCCAACCATAGTAAGAACCACCTTCGCCATAATCACCAGAGGACATGGTGAAGTTCTTTTTGTAAATGGCATCTTTAGCATCATAATCACTAAATACGTATTTACCACTATCGTATTTGTAAGTCTTTGCACCTAAGAAGCCAGTGAATTCATAATCACTTGACGGTTGACCATAGTAATCATAAGATCTCTTAAATGTACCATCAGCTTGTTTCACCCAAACTTCGTCAAGCCCACTATTGTTATAATTACTCCAGTTATCTTTTGCATTATATTTGGCAATTTCTGTAATCGATTGATTAATCTCAGCTGCATGTTTATCAACATACTCTTTAGGATTTAGCAAGGCTTCTTTATTATCAGAGGATACGATAAGACCTTTTGCCTTTTCTTTCATAGATTCAGGGTACAATGGGGAATTTACGTTATACATAATGTCGCCTGTTTTATACAGTTTTTCCCCTGTTTTCTTATTGGTGATTTCATACATTGCATACCCACCAGATGGGATATCAAGGGAGAATTTAGTCCCTGCCATATCTGTAGGATATGCTTTTGTAAGAATATCTTGTAATCGCCCCATAATTTGAGCTTGTTTTTTCTGAGTTTCAGCTAATTTAGCATTAGCCTTTTCAATTTCTTGATCACGGTTCGGATTACTCCATCTTAAGTCTAAGCTTTCTTTATAAGCTTCGTATTCAGCTTGTAAGTCTTTGAGCTGTTGATAGAAATAGAGGCTATCTGTCTTACCTTTGTAAGTGGAGTTATAAATACCAGTTGGACTATCTGGAGCTGCCGGATCTGTTGAGGTCTTCTTCTCACCATCAGAACCGGTTTTAGTAGCACTCTCAATATCGTATGGATAATCATCGCGATTGATACCAATCAATTCAGCTGCTGTTGGTGGTCTAAAGATAACTTTGTGCACTGCATGAGTATATGCAGAATCAGTGATACCTGTACTATGTTTGAAAGTACCAACACCAATACGAACTTGAGAATCATGGCCATTCCAAACAGCACGAACGCCGTCATAAGATTGACCAAACCAGTAACCACTAGCGCCCATAGGCTCAGTTAAACGCCCTACAGATACGTCCCATTTCTTAACGCGTCTTGTAAGATCAACTGTATCAAGTCGTTGATGGTTGAGACCTTTGGAATCAGATTTTGTCCAGCTTGTATCTACTCCACTCATACCACTCATGCTGCCAATAACCTTGAGGTTTGTGAACTCATTGAGTCGAGCATCAAAGCCAAGACGTAAGCGTTGTTCAAAACTATGACGATTAGCATCGTACATATTAGCTTTTGCAGAGCCGATGGCAGAGTTTGCTCTAAATGGAGATTGCGGTCTATTAGAACCATCATGTGCCATCCAACGCGCTCTATAGTCGCCAACCATTGTAATACCACGTTCTTTAGTAGTATCAAAATCAGAACGAATAAAGTCAGTTAAACGAACTATATCAGCTACGTTTTGTACACCAGATTCAGAATTTACCACTTCACCATTAGCTACATTAGCCCCTGTAGCATTAACTTTTGCACCATCCTTAGTTTTGCCGATGGCCATAGTTTTACTACTATCGCCACCACCAAATTTAAGGTTAACACCCATGCGGTATACGCGTTCTTGTGTAGCACGGTCATCATCGCGATGGTTAAAGATATTGTTGATACCGAAATACATCATGGCATTTTTATTGAAACGTTTTTGAATCATTACATTCCAAATGCCAAATGTTTTCTTTTCATACATTTGTTTCTTATAAACGCCTGCATCACCAGACAAGATATCTGGCCAGTAGTTACCACCGTTATTAAGAGTATTACTATCAAGCATATTAATATAGTAATCACCCCAGATGGAGCCATTCCAACCGGATTTAGGGTTATCATAAGTAATGCCAATATCAACTTTGTGCATTGGTTTATCCAATAATTGACGTGGCATGGATGGATCGCTTTTGTTGATAGCGTGTAAATATGTATAACCTAATTTACCAGACCAATATTTGCCAAATTTTTGTTGTACTTCCGCTTGCAGCCCTGTAATTTCAGCTTTACCAATATTTTTAAAGCTGTAAATCATATCCGGGGCACGTTGGTATTTCGCATCACCCTTAAGATATGGTGCAAAGTCCATAAAATCACCAGTGAAGTATACAGACATATAGTTCTTAATACGGTTATGGAATACACCTACGCGTGCATATGTATTTTTATTTTCACCCTCCAAGCTCATGTCGAAATTGACCGATTTTTCTGGTTTCAAATTAGGATTGCCAGCCCAATACCAACCGAGTTTTGCTACCCCAATCCCTACAGGGTTAGAAGCGTACATTTCCCAGTTATACCACAATTCGCCCATACCAGGCTCTGTATAACCGGTACCTACATTGGCTTTAAATCTGCGATGTGTATTACCTTTAACGTTATATGTCATGCCCAAAGATGCAGATACGTTAGAACCAAACAAGCTACTATTGTCGAAGCGCACAATTGGAGACAATGTTAAATTCTTATTAACTTGCCATGTATCAGAAATGTAAGCGTTTATTTTACGAATCGTACCACTACCAGTAGTCAAGCGTTGATCGCGATTACGGTACTCTTCCAAGAAAGCCTTACCATTTAACTTAGGTGCTTTCTTACGCATTTCTGGATCGTTAGACTCACCATATTTAAAATAGTCACCTACGATGTTTGCACGATGTGCCGCCATTTCAGGATTTTCCGATTTCAACCGATTTTCCAAAGCATAATATCGCTTCTTAAATTCATCCGTTACGGGTTGATTATTCGGCGATGTGCTTGACCATTCACTAAGTCTGCTTTCCGATAAACCATAATTCACATAATCATCGTACGTAATGCCCGGCTTTTGTGCCTTTGTTTCAGCCCCATAGTATTCATAATCCATATCCCATTGCGGCATGCCGCCACCGGAATTAATGAATTTATAGTCATGGATGTGAGAGTAAACTTTAATACTATTATCGCCTTTACGTCGCACGAGACGATCAAGGCGGTCTACTAACAAGCTTTTATCGTAATCCCATGGATCAATGTACATCGTACTTGTATTAGGAGAACTCTTTAAGCGACTACCAGAACCTTCTTCACGAGCATAGCTAACACCATAGCTTAGCAAATGATTTTTATTGACTTGCGTATTAGCATTTACTCGAATATCTAATTGACGATGATCGATGTTATCAATATAACGCAACTCATTAGAGCCTTCATAAGCGGAACGACCTGTATAGTTAATGAGCGCTACATCATTTTCTTTAATACGAGAGTAATTAGTTTCTACAGTCCAGTCACTCTTTCCAGCTCTAGAGGACCATTGCAGGTTAGCTGTATTACGATCTGCCGTACGTTTGAAGTGTTGCTGTGGCTCTAAATCGGAGTCGGAGTGCTTAACATCGCGCACAAGGTCTTCCGTGTAACGATTAAGTCGCAATTCTACCTTATTTTTATCATTTGCCTCGTAGGTCGCTACAAGACCGATATCTGCCGCATCACCATAGTAACGAAGTACATTTGGCTTGAAGTTATGTTTTGCATAATCAAAAGCCATCCCAGAGGCACGACGTTTAACAGATGCTAGAACAGGCATAAGATCTCGTTTACTACCTGATAACCCAACCTTTAACTTGCCCATTTGACCAGAATCGGCACGAATGAAGAAGTTTTGGAACGGAAACACATCGCCATCGCTCTTGCGACGCATGCCTTCAGCATTAAATTGTACAGATGGTTTCTTTTGTGCTTTTTTAGTGATGATATTAACCACACCACCTACTGCATCGGATCCGTATTTAGCACTGGCCGCACCTTGAATAACTTCAATTCTCTCTACATTCTCTGTACCGATACGTTGTACTTCGTCTGCTGCACCTGAGTACTTATCGAAATCACCTAACACTGGTTGACCATCTACGAGGATGAGAGTGTGACGAGCTTCTGCACCGCGAATGGATACGCCCACACGCCCCATAGCATCTACCGTTCTAGATACACCTGTTTGCGTAAAAATAATGTCTTCGACGGACTTCGCCTGTTTCTTTTCAATTTCTTTCTTAGTAATGATTTGCACTTGCTGTGAGTTCAGTTTTGCTTCTTCTTCTGCCCACGTACCTTTGACATGAACAACATCTGTAGTGACAGTCGCATTATCCGCCCAAACCACTAAAGGCGCGCTAAGCCATAAGGCAACTGCACTAGACAAAATTATGGTACGCTTTGTATGTCCCCACCGGGTCATTGTGCCCTCCTAAATTTCTAACTAAACATATGACTTGTATCTCCCACACAAAATTAAAAAGATACACTTCACCAACATATAATGACATTGAATATCATTCACATTTTAATGTTAGCAAAGTGTATCTTGCATATCTACTCCGAATAGACCAAAAATATACGTTTTGGACAAATCGGACATAAATTTTTAGAATTTATACGTCATTTGGAAACGAGTATAATTCCCAAGTTTGAAGTTTTCAGATCCATATAAGGTATCTCGTTTATTAATCCCTTTTGCATCAAATGTATAGAATGCTTGTAAAAGAAGATCTTTAGTTGGCACATAGCCACCACCAAAGGTAAAGCTCTTAATACCATCTAAGTAACGGTCAGGTACAGCCTCTGTACCATTGCCGCCGAAGAAGGAACCATGAGCAAAGTACTTATAATCCACATAGGCATTCCAAGAACCAGGTTTATTCATATCGGCACGACCAACATCAAAGCGCAATGCCCAGAAATGAGGTACACCACCTACGTCACGGCCCTTGATATCGAATTGAGAGGATCCAACCTTATGGTCATAATGAGTATTACCATTCATAAAGCGACCAAAGTCACTACGATTTTGGCCATAATCGAAGGAAATACTTACATTATGATTTAATTGATACTTAGCCCCAATGCCGAAAACATTAGCTATATTGTTGAATTCATGCGCTTCTGTAGCATTACCATTCGCCATATAGAAGCGATAGTCACTACCGCCAAAGGAGCGTAAGTACCACGCAGCTAAGCCAAGTCGAGGTGTTACCATATGTTTAACTTGAACATAGGTAGCCTTTTCAATTGGTGGAATTGTATCCCGCTCCAATACGACACCTATTGAAGGAATAACAGCACCTGTATATTTGCCTAGCGCCTCTCTCGGCAAGCGACTGTTGCCGTCCGCTTTTTCAAGCATTCGGGCCAAGCTATTAAAGTACGAAGCTATCATAGAAGGATAATAGGCACTTCCTTTTACGTTAATAAGACCAGACGTGCCGGAGTCGTTAATATCAACGACATTCGCCTTATAAATAGACTTGTCCAGCCCGTCAAAGGCATTATCTTCAAATTTCATCGTATACGGATTATTGCCGAAGCTATAGGTTGCTATATCTTTCGCCTTGGCACGATACGCCTCCACGATAGCCGCCTTATTCTGATTGTACCAATTTGAAATAAACGTTTTTCCGCCATTGGAAAGAACAGTGGTATCACTCAACTTCATTTCAAACAATGGGTTTTTCTTATCAAGCCCAATCGTTCCCGGTGCTATTTTCTGAGTGAAAGTGCGTTCGTCTTCGTACCATTGTTCATCATCTTCATCATAGTATCGCGATTTATAAGAATACGTTACTGACACATCCGGCATCTTAATCGATACAGTCTGTTTAGCCGCATCCGCACCATAAGCTTTCACCGCGATTTCCTGCATCCGGCGTAACACATCAAACTGCGCAGCTCGCAACGGCTCCCGTTCTTTCGCCACACGAGCTTCCACATCCGGCAAAGATGCTTCCAACTTTGCCAACTCCGCTTTTAATGGAGCCAGTTGATCCGCGGACATGCCGTCAATAAATTCTTTAGACCAGATATCGGAAGTCATATCGTCGATTTTCTTCTTTAATGTACCTACCTCCGCATCTAAGATGCCTTCCTTATCGCGCAAGGCTTTTAATTGCTGGTAGAAATTAATAGTATTCCCTGCGTTTGGTACGATGAGTTCCTTATTGGCACCGTCCGAATCCATAGTAACACCTAAGAATTCCTCCACCGTTGGAACTCGTTTAAAATGCGTATAAATAGCATGAGTATAAGCACTGTCGCTAATTCCCGTACTATGTTTAAAGGTCCCTACACCGATACGGACTTGAGTATTCTTATTCGTCCAAACACTACGAAGGCCGTCATATTCTTTATTAAACCAATAACCTGTAACCCCCATAGATTCAGTAATACGACCAACACTATGATCCCATTTAGAACCGTGATGTGTTACATCTAGTTCTTCGAGACGTTGATGATTAAAACCTTTAGAGCCTTCTGTTTCATGACTGCTATCTACACCAGCTTGGCCAGAAGCACTACCCACAACACGTACATTCGTATTATCGTTAATACGAGCATCGACACCGACACGTATACGTTGATTCAAGCCATGTTTCTTGCGGTCCGCCAGATTCTTTGCGGCCTTGTCGGATACGTAACTTGTAGTCGTCACCCGTGTAGCAGGACGATCGGATCCAAGATGACTGTCATTACGTACACGATAATCACCTACAATTTCCATACCTCGTTTTCTGTCTGTATCGAAAGGACGCGTAATAAAATCCTGCAGCATAACCGGAGGTAACGATTCAAACTGCTCCTTCGTAAGTTTCGTTTTACTTTCACCTGAACCGAAACCGAATTTCATATTTAATCCGATACGATATACTCGAGCCGATAAAGCCCGATCATCATCACGATGATTAAAGAGATTATCAATACCGAAATAGATTCGCGAATCCTTATCAATCTTCTTTTGAATCATCAAATTCCATATGCCGTAAGTTTTATGTTCATACATATCGGCGGTTTTTCTATTATTCAAATTATATCTGATAACGGAACGATCGGAATTATTAGGATCAATATAAGATACCATATAATTACCGCCACCAGACAAGGAGTTACTATCCAGCATATGAATATAATAATCGCCCCACAGACTACCGCTCCATCCGCTAGCCTTATCCTCAAAATCCACACCGATATCCACTTTATGACGAGGTTTATCCAGTAATTCACGAGGCATATCTTTATCGCTCTTATTAAGCGCTCGTAAATACGTATATCCCAAACGTGCCTTCCAGTGCTTATTCAAAGTTTGTTTGACTTCAAATTGAAGTCCCGTAATTTGGGCCTTGCCGATATTACGGAAACTGTAAATCATATCTGGTGCATGAGCAAATTTCGCCGCTCCATATGTGGTAGATTCATCATACTGAGGATAAAAATCCATCAAATATCCCGTATTGTAAATCGACATATAATTCCGAATATTATTATGGAATACGGTTACTTTACCATAGGTATTTTTATTTTCCCCTTCCAAAGAGAGGTCGAAATTCATGGATTTCTCTGGTTTAAGGTTCGGATTTCCGACCCAATACCAACCTAATCGGGCTTCACCGCCACCGATTGTGGCATTTGTAATATTCGGACCATACATTTCCCAGTTATAATACAGCTCGCCCATACCAGGTTCCGTATAACTGGTACCCACATTAGCCTTTAATCTGCGGTGTACATTTCCATGTACATTATGAGTCATGCCGAAATTAAACGACCAGTTGGAGCCAAATAAATCACTATGATCCAGTCTTATTATTGGTGATAAAGTAGTATTTTTATTAACCTGCCACGTATCCTGAATAAAGAAATTCTGTTTCTTGATCTCCGCACGTCCTGCGGTCTGTTGATTAACGCGTTTTAAATACTCTTCTTTAAAATAAGCTCCGTTTAATTTCAACTTCGTAGAATCAAAATCCGGTACGGCGCCATAGTAAAAGCTCGGTAAATATGCATCATAAAGTGCTGGATAATACTTACCGTTTTCATCTTTTCGGCCCTCCTTATTAAAATGATAGTCTTCAATAAATTCTTTATTCTCCGCTAATAAACGTTTAGCAAACTGCTGATATCGCGCATAAGCTTCAGGATTCCGTTTTTTCAGCGTACGCTCCGTCACGGGGCCGTCCACAAGCCCCATTGCGGCCGCTGAATCAATTCCCGCTTGGGGATCCAAATATTGAAGATATTCTTCGTAAGTAAATTCCGGCAATGTATTTGGCTTGCTTTTATCTCCGTTATACCATTCTTTCTCCTTATTCCACTGCTCTACACCGGCCTCGTTTTTTCTGAAAGAATGGTCATAAATTGTGGATGAAGGAACACCGTTTTTTACCGCCAGACTTTTATCGTAATCCCAGGGATCGATATGCCGTTTATAAGTATGAGGCGCATTTTTTAGTCTGCTACCTTCGCCTGTCTCCCGTATAAACCCCATGCCATAAGACAAGAGATGTTTCTTATTGACTTGTGTATCTGCCCCGAGTGTTATGCTCCATTGACGATGATCTACATTATCCACATAGTTTAATGTATTTTTTCCTTCATAGGTACTGTTCCCATAGTCACTAGTTAATGTTACATCATCTTCTTTGGTCCGCGTATAATTCAGTTCCGCTTTCCACGAACTCTTATTGTCCTGACCAGTATACGTCAAATTAAGATTATTCCTATCTAAATCCCGTTTGTAATGAACCTGAGGTTCCAAATAGGAAGTACTGCGCTTTACATATCGTTCCAAGTCCTCATTATACCTATCGATACGGACTCCCAAAGACTGTTTATCATTAATATCATACGTAGCGGCCAAACCTATATTGGAATTTGTACCGTAATATCGTAGGGAATTCTTTAAAAATCCGTGGTCTTCATCATTGGTCATAGCGCTGATACGACGCCGCTCGCTAGCATAAATAGGCATAATATCACGTTTACTACCGTGAATATTAACTTTTAACTTACCTAATGAGCCAGAATCAGCGCGCATAAAGAAATTGGAAAACGGTACGATATCACCGTCGCCTTTAGTTCTACGACCTTCCGCATTAAACTGAAGGCCAGCGGTCTTACGCGGTTTATTGGTAATAACATTGATAACACCACCGATGGCGTCGGATCCGTATTTAGCACTGGCTGCACCTTGAATAATTTCTATACGTTCCACATTTTCTGTACCGAGACGCTGTAATTCATCACCGGCGCCTTGATATTTGGCAAGGTCGCCCATCACAGGCTGTCCATCCACAAGAATCAAGGTATGACGCGGATCCGCACCACGGATAGATACACCGACGCGCCCCATCGAATCAACGGTTCTGGATACACCAGTTTCGGAAAATACAATATCTTCTACGGATTTTGCCTGCTTTTTGACAATATCCTTCTTCGTAATAATCGTCGTCTGTTGAGACTCTTGTTTTGCCTGCTCTTCAGCCCATGTACCGCGAACATGAACCACATCGGTTGTTACAGTCGCATTATCCGCCATAACTACCGGCATTTGCAACCAGCACGCTACTGCGCAGGATAGTATAACATATCTCCTTGCTCGCACCCAACTCCTATTCATTAAATTTCCTCCAGACATATATTAAACCATGCATATAAAAATACACTTTACCACCACAACCAAATGACATTGAAAATCATTTACAGATTTAATGGTAGCAAAGTGTATTATACATATCTACTCCGAATAGACCAAAAACATACGTTTTGGACAATATTTAATTTTCATAGACTATCAAATCTAGCCTAAAGCACAAAATTTCTATCTAGAATAATATAAGATCCAAATTATTTAAACCTTACGATAAGCACTTGGCGTTACACCAGTAGCCTCTTTAAATGCACCAGTAAACTTACTACCATTCTCATACCCTACCGCATTAGCGATTTCTAAAATAGACTGATCTGAGTCTTGAAGCAATCTCTTCGCCGCATTAATACGACATTCTTTTAGATATTGATGTATGGTTGTACCAAATACACCTTTAAAGCAACGTTTCAGGGTAGATGTAGGAATATCAAACTGTTCAGACAAGGAATCAATAGTAATACGCTTCATATACTGTGTCGATACATATTCACATACAGCTTTTACAATATCGACTTGCTGCTTTCTATAGGTATTTCTTTTTTCATTATTAGCTGTAGATATAACAGATAACAATAAAAAGATTTCAATCACTTTTAATTTAAAATAGTGCTCCTTTATTTGATCTGGTACATTATATAAACTAGAAAAAATGTGACGAACAGTTTCCGTTTCTTCCATCATCATACCAAAATCAGAATGCTCACAAAACCGATTTGCCAGCTCAGTCAAATCAATTCGAGAATCACTAACAAGTGCATCTAATACGGGTTGTGCCTTTTCAACATCTACTAATAATACAATTCCTTTAAATAATTTTGTAGGGAAGTAATTTTCATGTTGGTAAGCGGAGCGTGTATGCCACCCTAACGACATATCCCCTGGGCCCATATATAAATACTCACCAGATGTGAACTTGCACTCAATGCGCCCTTCTTCACAGTGATTTATAGCAAACGTCTTGGTATGTGATTTAGCATAAAATTGAATCGTCTCTTGTTTCACATCAAGGAACATTAAATCGATACCATCAAATATCGTATGTCTCGACATAGACGTTCCTGTATGTGAAACCGCATGATTATGTGGATTCATACTATCACCATATACACAAATACTATAAACATAAACGTTAATATTATATTATAGTATACTTATTGATAGTCATTGTCAACTTCCAATTAGTAATAATTCATTTTAGATTTAAAAATACAAGCTAGTTCGTTTTAGTAATATAAAACAATTAAGATCTTCGTTGAGAGTTATTCTAGTGTACTATAAAATAAGCCTCATGAATTAAACTACAACAATTTAATTCATGAGGCTATATTCAAAACTAAGGATATAAGTTCCTATTTTTTTGTTTTAATAATAAAAGCTAATGCTATGACATGCACTACCCATATAATGCCCATAACCATTAGAGCAATAGGCATATCTTGACTAAAATAGGCACCAACCGCCATTATGGCACTAACGGATACGAGAATGGACAACTTTGCCCGCAAGGTCAACGCTTTATCGCGTTCATGAGCAGCAACAGTCTTTTGATATAAACTAGATTCCAAAAACATTTTATGGAATCGTTCAGACCCTCGAGCTAAACAAAATAAAGCCAGCATATAAAAAGGAACTGTTGGCAATAGTGGTAATACGATACCTGCTGTACCAAGGCCAAAACTTATTGCTCCAATAGTCAGGAATACATATCGTACTACAACATTACTGTGTTGCTCAGTTGTTTTCATTAATCCTCTTCTACATAATTAATAACTTTACCCTTTGTTTTAATAAAGTTAGGAATAATAAGTACTAAAGCGGCAATAGCTACAATGCCATAAATACCAGCCATACCTACCCATTCATAAGCATTACCTAATACGAGACCCATCACTGCAAAGTCCGCATCACCAAAGGTTGTATTTTGGAAGCCTAATTGACCAAGAACTGGCAACGCCAAAGCTGGCAAGAATGTAATAGCCAAACCATTTAGGAAAGCACCTACCGCTGCGCCACGACGACCACCAGTAGCATTGCCATAAATACCTGCTGTGGCGCCACAGAAGAAGTGTGGCACAAGACCAGGAATGATTAATACGCCACCTACAGCACCAAGGATAAGCATACCGATGATACCACCGATGAAGGAACTAAGGAAGCCTAATACAACCGCAGTTGGAGCATAGGTGAAGAATACGGCACAGTCTACAGCTGGAATTGCATTAGGAATAATTTTTGTAGCAATCCCTTGGAATGCAGGTATTAAATCACCTAAGATCATACGCACACCTGAGTATACGATTGTTACACCAACAGCAAAATTCATAGCACTCATAACAGCGTATAAATATGGGCTCATATCACCTGATAAAGTAGCGACAAATTCGGAACCTGCTGCAAATGCGGCAATTAGGTAAAATACGATCATAGTTAATGCTGTAGATAATGTTGAATCTCGTAAGAAACCCCATTTTTCTGGTATTTCAATATCTTCTGTGCTATCTTCAGCTTTCCCAACATATTTAGCAACCCAAGCTGATAAATAGTAGCCTAAACTACCGAAATGACCAATGGCAATTTCATCACCATCTGTCACTTTGGATGTATAACTTTGACCAATAGCTGGAGAAATGGCAGACCAAGCTCCCATTAAGAAACCACCTACAAGTATGAGTTCCATACCAGATAAACCTGCTGTACCAAGTACGGCAGACATAAGGCATGCCATAAATAAGCTGTGATGACCTGTTAAGAACACATATTTAAACTTGGTGAAACGTGCAATACATAAGTTCATCAATAAGCCTACAACAAGAATAGACATTGTTTCAACGCCAAGTACCTTTTGTGCAACAGCTACGATAGCTTCATTATTTGGCACTACACCAGTAATATGAAATCCATGTTCAATCATTTTCCCCAATGGGTCAAGATTACTAACGATAACACCCGCACCTGCAGCTAACATTAAATACCCAAGAATAGGTTTTAATGTGCCCGTCATTATTTTATGAAACGGACGTTTCAAAGCGATCAGGCCTATACATGACATAATACCAATCAAAAGTGCTGGTTGAGACAGCACATCACGCAAGAACTCTAATACCATTTCCATGGCACTACCTCCTATATATAATTGTTACATATTATTGAGCAACTTGTTTTAATGCTTCAAGAACATCTTCTGTAATCTTCTTTTTATTAATATAGCTACGAACAATAGCAACGTTTTTATCGTCAAATTGTTCAGCCAACTCTTTTACAGTTACGATGAGGTCTGCCTTACGACCTTGAGCCGCGTTAAAATCGATAGATTCAACTTGTGCATCGATACCATTTTCAGCACAAATTTCTTCAATTTTCATTTTTAACATCAAGCTAGAACCGATACCAT
>ERZ833963.2736-NODE-2736-length-16008-cov-3.107503_pt1 | contig 16008 bp, 12 predicted proteins | sample MGYA00519693_ERZ833963 | MGnify/ENA primary metagenome ERZ833963 (study PRJEB31850, sample SAMEA3708748) | human gut metagenome | biome: human gut; feature: human-associated habitat; material: faeces | place: China | collected 2014 ... | reverse complement strand
AAGATAATGGGATCGTTGTCGGGGATACTTGCCGAATGTGTGGAATGTGTGTCAGACAATGTCCGGAAAAAGCGATTAGCTTTGAGCAGAAAGCAGGATCATTTGATAAAGACAAATGGAAAGATTTTTTGATCTTTGTAGAACAAGAACGTGGAGACATTCATCCAGTTGCATTTGAATTGATCGGTGAAGCAAGAAAGATGGCTTTGAAAGTAAATTTTAAAGTCAAATGCGTGATCGCAGGTGGAGCAGGAACCATTGAGAATGCACATAAACTTCTAGACTATGGAGTTGATCAGGTCTTTGCATATGAGGATGAATCCTTAGAAGGATTTAGAGCAGATTGTTATACAGATGTTGTTGCGGAATGTATCGCAGCACAGAAACCAAGTTCTGTCTTGATCGGAGCAACAGCACTTGGAAGATCATTAGCCCCAAGACTGGCAACAAGATTCCATACAGGATTAACAGCTGATTGTACAACCCTTGATATTAAGTCAAACACAGACATGGTACAGATTCGTCCAGCATTTGGTGGAAATATCATGGCTCAGATTTCTATCACAAAATCAAGACCACAGTTTGCAACCGTAAGATATAGAGTTATGGATGCAGCACAGAAGGTCGACAATGCCAAAGGAGAAGTCGTTGTCTGTCCAGTCAAAGAAGAGATGAAACAATCTCCAATTGAGATCTTAAAATCTGAAGTGATCGAGAAAACAAAGAATATTGAAGATGAAGATGTCTTAGTTGTAGCAGGACGAGGGGTCCGCAATGAAAAAGATGTGGAAATGTGTGAAGAATTAGCCAAAGCTTTAGGTGGACAGTTAGCATTTACAAGACCGATGATCGAGAATGGTTTTGGGGATGTTGCACATCAGGTTGGATTATCTGGAAGAACTGTTCGTCCAAAACTGATCATTACTTGTGGAGTTTCTGGTGCGATTCAGTTTACATCTTGTATGACAGGATCTGAATGCATCGTAGCGATCAACAATGATCCAGAAGCTCAGATTTTCAATGTGGCACACTATTGTATCGTAGATGACCTGTACAAAGTCGTTCCATATCTGACAGAATTAGTAAAAGAACAGAAAGGGGACGAATAAGATGCCATATCCATATAAGAAGATGACCCAGGAAGATTTTGAGAAGATCATTGAGATCACAGACAACGAACGTGTATGGGTCGGCGATGAGATTGCAAAAGAATATTACAAAGACGAGATGCCGGAATATGGAGTATTTCCACCGGAATTATACGTGGAAGTATTGAATAAAGAAGAAGTTTCAGAAATCATGAAATATGCTTACGAGCAGAATATTCCAGTTGTCTGCCGTGGGGCTGGAACAGGACTTGCAGGTGGAGCAACTTGTAAATACGGTGGAATCATGTTATCTGTGATGCGTATGAATAAGATTTTTCCAGTGGATCACAAGAACCAGACGATCACGGCACAGCCAGGAGCATTGTTAATTGATATTCAGGCGGCAGCTAAAGAAGAAGGATTATTCTATCCACCAGATCCAGGAGAAAAAACAGCTTCTATCGGTGGAAATGTCATTACCAACGCAGGTGGAATGAAAGCGGTAAGATATGGTCTTACAAGAGACTTTGTCCGTTGTATTGAAGCAGTTATGCCAGATGGTTCCATCATGAATTTCTCATCTAATGTCGTAAAGAATACAACAGGATTTGATGTGAAAGATTTAGTGATTGGTTCTGAGGGAATCTTATGTATTTTGACGGAAGTTACGTTAAAGTTATTGCCTGCACCAACATGTTCAAGTACATTGGTTATGCCATTTAGAAGCTTGGAAGAATGCGCTGATATGGTGCCAAAAGTATTAGATCTGCCATTTGTTCCAACAGCGATTGAATTTTTGGAAAGAGAATTGATCGATATTGTAGAAAGAAGTCTACATAAACTGTTTCCAGTGAAACACGGAGAAGCGGTATTGATCGTTATGTATGATGCATCAAGCAAAGAAGAACTTGATCGTGCAGTAGAAGCAGCTGCAGAAGCGGCATTAGAAAATGGAGCTTTAGATTGTAATATCGCAGGAACGCCAGAACGTGCGGCATCTGTGTGGGAAGTACGAGGAGCAATTCTTGAAGGAATGAAGGCAGATTCCGTTGCACAGGAAGAATGTGATGTTGTTGTTCCAAGATCAGAGATTGCAGAATATGTAAAACAGGCAAAGAAGATTGCATCTGCACATGGAATCCGCGTAGAGCCATGTGGTCATTGCGGAGATGGAAACATTCATACCGAAATGCTTCGTGGACCAGAGATGAGCGATGAGGAGTGGAAGAAGGCAACCCATGAATCATTAACAGAATTATATGCATTATCAAAAAAACTTGGTGGACAGTTATCTGGAGAACATGGAATCGGAAATGGACGTCTTGATTTCTTAGAGGAATTTGCGGGACCAAGAATGATCGAACTATACAAGTCTATTAAACGTGCATTTGATGATAAGCTGATCTTGAATCCAGGAAAAATGATCAAGATCGATGAAAACTAGAATATCAGACTACATTAAGAGAAAAGAGAGGACGACAAAATGAGCGGCAAAAAAAGTTTACTAGTTGACAAGAGTAAGATGCCTCTTGCCATGGGAATCGCATTCGTGGCATTTACGACACAGTTCGGAGGTGGATTTGCTTCCGGAGCACAGATTTATCAGTATTTTATCAACTACGGAATTTGGTGTCTGTTAATGCCACTGATCACACAAGGATTATATGCATTATTTTTCTGGTATGGAATGCGTTATGCATACAAACATAAAACATATGATTACAGAAGTTTTTCTGACAGTTTATATGGAAAGACAAGACCAATCATGTCAAATCTATATGAAATCTGTTATCTTATCATGATCGGAACGGCATCCGCTGCAGCATTTGCAACTGGTGGATCAACACTTCAAATGCTATTTGGAATCCCATACTGGGTATGTACATTGATCATAGCGGCATTTATTTTCGTGATCGCACTCTTTGGAACAAGTGTCGTAAGAAAATGTGCATCTACTTTAAGTGTACTGATCTTGATCGGATTAGTTCTTGTATTAGTACCAAACATCATCGTACAGTGGGATGCGATCACAGCAGCAATCTCTAACTTAGTATCAGGAAAGATGCCTGTGATCTCTGGAGAAAGCGGAGCTTTTGGACCAGCCTTATATTCTGCAGTTTTATATTTCTTCTTCCAGTTAGCATCTGTATCTGTTATGTACCAGCATATGGAACCTGTGACAGATAAGAAGCAGATCAACAAAGCAGCCATTGAGATTTTTGTATTTAATTTCTTTGCAATGGAATTATCCATCATCGGATTATTAGCCGTTGCATACGCAGCAGACCTTGTAACAGCAACAGTTCCTATGTTAGTATTAGTACAAAATGGAGTATCTTCAGGATTATTAACACCGATCATCTCTGTTTTGATCATCCTTGGATCTATTTCAACGGCGGTAAACATGATCTCTGGAATCGTAACAAGATGTGTCAATGCAGTAGAGCGTCGTATGAGATCTGAGCAGGAAAGACAGAATGGACATTTAGTAAGAAATGCCATTGCAACACTGATCTTTACATTTTTAGCATTTGCGATCGCACAGTTTGGATTGTTGGCTGTTGTAAAACAGGGATATGCGTATCTTGGATATGCAGCATTTATCACATTGTTTATTCCATTTATCATTCATGTGATCGTGACAAAAGGAAAAGAGATTTAAAATTTATTTTTGGGGAAAGAATTTATTATGAAAAAGTTAGGGTTAACGATATTTCCAAGAAAGGCAAGAAAAATAAGCTAAAAATTAAAAAAAGCAATAAAGTACGAAAATAGGAACTTGCTTTTTAGAGAAACTTGCTATATACTTATTAAGTTATAAAAACAGGGAGCTTGTTAAACAGGCTGAGAGGAAAGTAAAACTTTCGACCTTTGAACCTGATTTGGGTAATGCCAACGTAGGAAACGAAGATGATAAGTCGCGAACATACGGAAAGTTACAAAATCAGTAGCTTTCCGTTTTTTTCGTATGATAAAGGATTCCTATTATGGAAGAATTTACAATGATACGAAACAATGCGGTCAACTGGGAGCACCACTTTTGATCGCAATAGAAAAATAATGCATAAGAGAGAAAAGGAGAGATACTTATGAGAACAGCATTATCAATCGCTGGAAGTGATTCCAGTGGAGGCGCTGGAGTTCAGGCTGACTTAAAGACCATGACAATGAATGGTGTATTTGCAATGAGTGCGATCACAGCACTGACAGCCCAGAATACAACCGGCGTAACAGGAATATTAGAAACAGATCGACGCAGTTTTTGAAGACATCAGACCCGATGCAGTCAAGATCGGGATGGTTTCCTCAAGCGGACTGATCAAAACGATCGCAGAAAGATTACAGCATTATAAAGCGGAAAATATCGTTGTTGACCCAGTGATGGTAGCAACAAGCGGATCACGATTATTAGAAGAAGATGCCGTAGATACATTAAAGAAAGAATTATTACCGATCGCTACGGTAATTACACCGAATATTCCAGAAGCAGAGATTCTTTGTGGAATGGAGATTCACACAGAAGAAGACATGGAAGCGGCTGCAAAAGCGATCTATGAAGATCTTGGATGCGCAGTGTTATTAAAAGGTGGTCATAATATTAACGATGCAAATGACCTTTTATATACAAAAGAAGAAGTTTCCTGGTTTAAAGGAAAAAGAATCAATAACCCAAATACACATGGAACAGGATGCACTCTTTCAAGTGCTATCGCAGCAAATCTTGCCAAAGGTTTTGACCTTAAGATTTCTGTACAGCGTGCAAAAGACTATATTTCAAGAGCATTGGCAGATATGTTGGATCTTGGGGCTGGAAGCGGACCAATGAATCATGCATTTGATTTAAAAGATGAATGGAAAGAGGAGGCATAGACAATGGGTAGCAGAAGAACATCAATTTTTGAAAACGGACTGATCTGGTTTGGAGCCGGAGTGTCCTTGGCAGAAATTTTAACAGGTACATATTTCGCATCCTTAGGATTTTCTACAGGATTATTAGCGATCATCATTGGACATATCATTGGATGTGGTATGATGTTTTTTGCCGGATTTATCGGTGGAAAGACAAGAAAAAGTGCAATGGAAACGGTAAAAATGAGTTTTGGATCAACGGGAGCTTTGTTATTTGCAGTGTTAAATATCCTGCAGTTAGTTGGATGGACAGCGATCATGATCTATGACGGATCATTAGCAGCAGCAGGAATCTTCAATATTGCGAACTGGGTATGGCCAGTCATTATCGGAGGATTGATCATTATCTGGATTCTGGTAGGAATTGAAAATTTAGGAAAGATCAATACGGTTGCAATGGCAGCATTATTTATTTTGACATTAGTTTTAAGTTTTATTATTTTCGGACATGGTTCATTAAAGCCGGTTGCAAATGATGGATTAACTTTCGGAGCAGCTGTAGAACTTGCAGTTGCCATGCCATTATCATGGCTGCCACTGATCAGTGACTACACAAGAGAAGCTAAAGAACCAACGAAAGCAACATGGGCAAGTGTGATCGTTTATGGATTGGTCAGCTGCTGGATGTATGTGATCGGTATGGGAATCTCTATCTTTACAGGAGAATCCGATATCGCACAGATCATGGTAAAAGCAGGACTTGGAATTGCAGGATTATTAATTATCGTATTCTCAACTGTAACAACAACATTCTTAGATGCTTGGTCTGCCGGAATTTCCAGTGAATCCCTATCTAAGAATATCAATGGAAAATGGACCGCAATCGCGGCAACGGTGATCGGAATGATTGGGGCAATTGTTTATCCGATGGACGATATCACAGATTTCTTATATCTGATCGGATCAGTCTTTGCACCAATGATCGCTGTACAGATCGCAGATTTCTTTATCCTTCATCAGGATTTCTCAAGAAAATCTGTATGTATCCAGAACATGCTTGTATGGGTTGTTGGATTTATTGCATATCGCTGGTTAATGGGGGTTGATACGATCCTTGGAAATACACTTCCTGATATGGTGATCACGATCATTTTAAGTGTGATCGTAAGTTTATTGTTTGGGAAGAAGAATGATTAAGACCTTTATAAATTTCTTAGTTATGTAGGTACAAATGCAATTTATACTTTTGACACTTACATCATATAATAATAACATATAATACCCTATAAGATATTTCTATATCCTGTAGGGTATTTTTTGATTGAAACCTATTGACAATCAAACTCATATTTCTTATAATCATATTATTCCTATTAGAATTATATGAAATATAACGAAGAAGGTGACAGATATGAAAGAGATATTATGCTTTGGAGATTCCAATACATATGGACTGATCCCAGGTACAACAAGAAGATATGATAGAGAAACAAGATGGACAGGAATTTTAGCAGAGAAGCTTTACGATAAAGGATATCGAATTATAGAAGAAGGATTATGTGGAAGAACCAGTGTATTTGACGATGCGACAAGAGATGGAAGAAATGGAGCGAAAGTACTTCCAATGCTCTTAGAGACACACGCACCACTTGACCAGGTTGTTTTAATGCTTGGAACCAATGACTGCAAAACATATAACCATGCAAGTGCAGATCGCATCGGAAAAGGAATCGAAAAACTGATCCAGCAGATCAGAAAAGCTGATCCAGCGATCGATATTTTATTAGTATCTCCGATCGAATTAGGAGAAGATGTATGGAAACCAGGATTTGATCTTGAATTTGACCAGCGTTCTGTGAAAGTATCCAAGCAATTAAAACAGACTTATTTAAAGATTGCATGGAAGTACGGATGTGATTTCCTTGCAGCAAGTGATGTAGCCAAGCCAAGTAAGGCAGATATGGAACATATGAATGAAAAAGGACATAAAAACCTTGCAAAAGCAATCGAATCATTTCTTGTAGAAAAGGAAAGAAATCATTCAAACAATTATGTAAATGTGGTATGATAAGACAAATGTAGTATTTTATAAGGATTCACATAATAAAAGAAACAAAATGTTCAGAAAGGAATTTTACATATGGAAACGATCAATCCACAGGAATGGAAACAAGACCTGCCAGCATTTAAAGAAAAGACAGACCAGTTTTATGCAGGAGAACTAAGTAAAGCAGATTACAAAGGATTTTCCGGTGGTTACGGAAGTTATGCACAGAAAGATGGAAAAGCAAGTATGATCCGTCTTCGTATGTCAGGTGGCCATTTAACAAAAGATAAATTAAAATTTATCGCAGACAGTATTAAAACATATAATGTAGATAAAGTTCACCTGACGACATGTCAGACGATTCAGTTACATAACTTACAGCCAGAAGCAATTTATGGAATCATGGAAGGTGGATTAGATCATGGTATTGTCACAATGGGTGGAGGTGGAGATTTTCCACGTAATGTAACCGTATCTCCATTGTCAGGTGTTGAAAAAGGAGAATATTTTAACGTTCTTCCATATGCCGAAGCAGCTGGAGAATATTTGATGACATTTATCAAAAAAGAAGTTATGCCAAGAAAATTAAAAGTTGGATTTTCAAACGGGCCAGCTAATGAGACACATGCAACATTCCGTGATCTTGGATTTGTGGCAAGGGAAGATGGAAACTTTGATGTTTACAGTGCTGGAGGACTTGGTAACAATGCGAGATTTGGACTGAAAGTTGCTGAGAATGTACAACCAGAGAAGATTCTTTATTATATTTGTGCAATGAGAGAAACATTCATCGCACATGGAAATTATAAACAACGTGGAAGAGCAAGAACGCGTTATATGCAGGAGACTTTAGGTGAAGAAGGATATATCAAAGCTTTCCATGAGAAATTAGATGAAGTTTTCGCATCCGGACAGGATCTTGATCTTCATGTAGAAATTTCTGAAGTGAAGAAACAGGGAGATGGAAGTAAAGTATCTGGTAAACGAGTGATCGATCAGAAACAGGAAGGATTATATGCAGTTTCTTATCACCCATTCGGTGGCTGTCCAAAACCTGAGAAATTAGGAGAGATCTATGATGTGATCAAAGATATGTATGAAGTGGAAGCAAGAATTTCACCAGATGAGACAATGTACATCATCAATCTGACAGGAGATGAAGCAAAGAAAGTTTTAGATGCGACAGATGATGGTGCAGAAACGTTGTTTGAGACATCTGTATCTTGTATCGGAGCAACGATCTGTCAGGTTGGATTAAGAGATTCTCAAGGATTATTACACAAAGTGATCGAAGCAGAAAGAGAAGCTGGATTAAAGGATGGTTCACTGCCTAAGATTCATATTTCTGGGTGTATGTCTTCTTGCGGAACACATCAGATCGGAGAAATCGGATTCCATGGAAGTATGAAAGTAATTGATAAAGTTGCTCATTCTGCATTTGTACTTCATATCAATGGATCTGATCTTCAGGGAAAAGAGAAGATGGGAGAAGAAGTTGGGATCATTTTAGAAGAAGATATTCCACAGTTCTTGGTAAAATTAGGACAGGCAGTTGAGAGTGAAGGACTTGACTTTTCACAGTGGAATTTAAAACATCCAGAAGGAATCAAGGAAATCGCAAAAGAATATATAAAATAGGACACAGAGATAATGGCATATTTTCCAATGTTTGTACAACTAAAGAAGAAAAAATGTCTAGTGATCGGCGGTGGTAAGATCGCACTTCGTAAGATTGAAGTTTTAAAAGATTTTGAATCAGATATTACCGTGATCGCACCAGAGATGATAACACAGATTCGGCAGATCGATCAGATTTGCCGAATCTTTCGAACGTTTATGGAGAAAGATTTTAATGAGGCAGATTTTGTGATCGCAGCAACCGATGATCAAAAAACAAATCATGAGATCAGCCAGATCTGCAGACGAAAGAAGATTCCTGTCAATGCGGTCGATCAGAAAGAAGATTGCAGCTTTATTTTTCCATCCTATGTAAAAGAAGGAGAAGTTGTCGCTGCATTTTCAAGTGGCGGGCAGAGTCCGTTGATCACACAGTATTTAAAAGAAAAGATCAAACCAGATTTGAATAAAGAATTAGGACAACTCGCACAAATCTTGGGAAGTCTGAGAAAGCTTGCAAAATCATGCATTGCCACAGAACAGGAACGAAAGGCATTTTATAAAGAATTATTACAAATCGGATTAGAGGATATTGATTCATTGGAAGAACAACGAATCAATGAAATCATTCAAAAATATATATCAGAGTGAAATCGAGGAACAGTAAAAATGGAACGTACAAGAAGATTAAGAACAAGCAACTATATGAGAGATATGGTAAGAGAAAATCATGTGAGAATTGACGAATTGATCTATCCAATCTTTGTTACAGAAGGAGAAAATATCAAACATCCTGTAGAATCTATGCCAGGGATTTATCAGTATTCGCTGGATCGTTTATCAGAGGAAATTAACAGGATCAAAGAAGCGGGGATCAAAGCAATTTTAATCTTTGGAATCCCAGATCATAAAGATGAAGTCGGAAGTGGTGCATACGCTGAAGATGGAATTGTGCCAAAGGCGATCCGCCAGATCAAAAAAGAGTATGAAGAACTTTTGATCATTGCGGATGTATGTCTTTGTGAATACACATCTCATGGACACTGTGGTCTTGTGAAAGACGGAGTGATCTTAAATGATGAAACACTTCCGCTTCTTGCAAAGGCATCTGTAAGTTATGCAAAAGCAGGGGCAGATATCATTGCGCCAAGTGATATGATGGATCTTCGAGTGAAAGCTATTCGTGAAGCTTTAGATGAAGCAGGATTTGTATACACACCGATCATGTCTTATAGTGCCAAGTTTGCGTCAGGATACTATGGACCATTTCGTGATGCAGCACATTCTGCACCAGGATTTGGAGATAGAAAAACATACCAGATGGATCCGGCAAATGGACAGGAAGCTCTAAGAGAGATCGGGGAAGACATCGAAGAAGGAGCAGACTTGATCATTGCCAAACCAGCACTTGCTTATATGGATATTATGAAAGAAGCATCTATGAAATACAATATTCCAATCGTTGCATACAATGTAAGCGGAGAATATGCTATGGTAAAAGCAGCTGCGGCCAATGGATGGATCGATGAGAAAAAGATCGTTATGGAAAATATGGTCGGATTAAAACGTGCTGGTGCAAAGATGATCATTACATATCATGCACTTGATGTTGCAAAATGGCTGAAAGAAGAGGAAAGATAAAATGAAAGATACAAGATCAAAAGAATTATATGAACGAGCAAAAGTACATATTCCGGGAGGGGTAAACAGTCCAGTTCGTGCATTCCGTGCGGTAAATCGTACTCCAAGATTCATGGAATCTGCAAAAGGAGACCGTATTATTGACGCCGATGGAAATGAATATATCGATTATGTATGTTCATGGGGACCTGGAATCTTAGGACATGCTCATCCTCAAGTCATCAAAAAAGTCATGGACTCTTGTGAAAACGGTTTGACTTTCGGAGCACCAACAGAGAAGGAAATGATCCTTGCAGAATTGATCAGTGAATTGATCCCGTCTATGGAAGTAAGCCGTCTGGTAAGTTCTGGAACAGAAGCTGTTATGAGTGCGATCCGTGCAGCCAGAGGATTTACAGGGAGAGATAAGATCGTTAAATTCCGCGGATGCTATCATGGACATTCCGACAGTTTGTTAGTAAAAGCAGGATCGGGAGCACTTACAACATCCGTTCCAGACAGTGCCGGAGTTCCAAAAGATGATACGAAGAATACATTAGTTGCAGAATACAATGACAAAGATTCTGTACAAAAACTATTTGATGAAAATAAAGATCAAATCGCAGCAGTGATCGTAGAACCGGTGGCAGCTAATATGGGATTAGTACTTCCAGAAGAAGGATTTCTCGAATTTTTAAGAGAGATCACAAAAGATCACGGATCATTATTGATCTTTGATGAGGTTATTACAGGTTTTAGGCTATCTCTAGGAGGAGCACAGCAGTATTATAATATCAAACCAGATATCACAACACTTGGAAAAATTGTTGGTGGAGGAATGCCGATCGGTGCGTATGGCGGAAGAAGAGAAATCATGCAGATGATCTCTCCAGATGGGCCAGTTTATCAGGCAGGAACATTGTCAGGAAACCCAGTTGCAACAACGGCAGGAATTGAGACATTAAATATCTTAAAAAATGATCCGCAGATTTACGAAAGACTAGAGCAAAAAACAAGAAAACTTGCTGATGCAGCAAGAGAAGCAGGAAAAGGACATATTTGTGTTAATCAGATTGGATCTTTAATGAGTGTATTCTTTACAGACCAGAAAGTCAGAGATTTTGAAAGTGCTGTGACATCCAATACAGAACAGTATGCAGATTATTTTGGATATTTACTAGATCGCGGAATTTATATTGCACCATCTCAGTTTGAGACAATGTTTATTTCTAACGCACATACAGAAGAAGATATTGAGAAAACATGTAAACTTGCAGGAGAGGCTCTATGCAGTTTGGATTTCTAGGAATTGATTATAAAAATGCAGATCTTACCATTCGTGATGAAATTTCATTTACGGATCAGAAGAAGCTTGAATTTTTTCATAAAGCAGAGAAAATCGGGGTTGAACAGGTGATGATCTTATCGACCTGTAACCGCAGTGAGATTTATTATTTTTTTGATGATGAACAACAGATCAAAAAAATACAAAATATATACTGTGATATGTTCAATAAAGCAGAGATCGAGCAATATATCAGACATTGCGAAGAAGATAAAGCAGTTTCTTATCTGTTTCAAGTAACCGCAGGATTAGAATCTATGGTACTAGGAGAAGATCAGATTCTTGGACAGGTAAAAGATGCCTTGGATTTTTCAAGAACCATGGGATTTAGCAAGAAAGAACTAAATAAAGTCGTAAGAGATGCTATTACTTGTGCAAAAAAGGTAAAAACAACGTTTAGAATAAGTGAGAAACCAGTATCTGTTGGATATATCGGAATCTGTGAATTACAGAAAATATGTGATATCAAAGACAAAATGGTCTTGGTGATCGGAAGCGGAGATACTGCAGTTCTTGCACTTCGTTATCTGCAGGAATATGAAGCAGGCAAGATTTATTTATGCAGCAGAACACTGGCACATGCAGGAAATGTTCAGAAAGAGTTTCAAGAGATTGAGATCATTTCTTACGAACAAAGATATGAGATCATGAAACAATGTGATATTGTAGTATCTGCAACATCAGCACCACATGTGGTTGTAAAACAAGAATATTATACGCCAGAAAAACAAGTTACATTTTTAGATCTTGCAACACCAAGAGATATTGATCCAAAACTTTCAGATGACTCAAAGGTAAATCTGATCAATTTAGATACGATCAAAGAGATTTCTAAAGCAAATCAGTCAGAACGTGAAGAACTTTGCAGACAAAGCAATACGATGATCAGCAAAGCAAAAGAAGAAACGATGCAGTGGCTGTTTCAGGCACCAATGGAAGAAACAATTCGCTCCTTGCAGGAAAAATGTACAGAGATCGTGGAAGATAGTTATTCATATTTATCAAGAAAAATAGATTTTGGAACAAGAGAGCAGAAACTTCTAAAGAAGGTGTTAAATGCATCTTTGCAGCGCATGATCAAAGAACCGATTCAGGAATTAAAACATTTAGAAACAAGACAGGAACAAGCAGATTATAAGAAGATGGTAGAACAGCTTTTTGGGATAGAGACAAAGAAAGGAAAATGACCTATGAAATATATCATCGGATCAAGAGGATCACGCCTTGCACTGATCCAGACAAAATATGTTCAGGAAAAATTAGCGAAAGCTTATCCAGAACACACTTTTGAAATCCAGATCATTAAAACAAAAGGTGATAAGATTCAGAATAAACCATTAGATAAAATTGGTGGAAAAGGTCTGTTTGTCAAAGAGATTGAAGAAAAGATCATTTCTGGGGAAATCCATATGGGAGTTCACAGCATGAAAGACATGCCGTCAACCCCGGCAAAAGGCCTTGTTTTTACAAAAGTATGGAAAAGGGAAGATCCAAGAGATGTGTTGATCCTTCGAACAGCGAAACATCTGTCTGAATTACGAGAAGGTGCTGTGATAGCAACAGGAAGCAAAAGAAGAGCATTTCAGTTATTAAAGTTAAGACCAGACCTTCAGATTATAAATATTCGAGGGAATGTTGATACGAGACTTCGAAAAATGGAGGAACAACAATTAGATGGAATCGTTCTTGCGGCAGCAGGTCTTAAAAGACTAGGAATGGAAGATGTGATCACGCAATATCTGGCGCCAGAAGACATGATCTCAGCACCAGCACAGGGTGCTCTGGCTTTGGAAGTAAGAGAAGATCAGAAAGAATTGCAAAAGATGTTGGATGTATTTTGTGATGAAGAAACAATGAACGAAGTATGTGCAGAACGAAATTTTTTAGAACAAATGGGAGGCAGTTGTCATACTCCGGCAGGTGCCAGATGTCAAAAGACAGATCAAGGGTACGAACTATATGCTATGTTTGGAAATGAAGATGGAAGTAAACAGGCATATACGAAAGTTTATGGAACATGCCCTGAGATCTTAGCACAAACGGCAGTAAAAAATATCAAAAAACAGCTGGCAGGAATCGTATATTTAATTGGTGCAGGACCGGGAGATCCAGGACTTATCACGGTTAAAGGAAAAGAAATCTTAAAAAAAGCGGATTGTGTCATTTATGACAGATTGATCCCACAAGAATTATTAGATGAAACAAAAGAAGGATGCGAACATATTTATGTTGGAAAAGAAAATCATCATCATACGATGAAACAAGAACAGATCAATGAATTATTAGCACAAAAAGCATTACAATATGATATCGTAGTGCGTTTAAAAGGTGGGGATCCATTTGTCTTTGGAAGAGGTGGAGAAGAAGCCATATATTTAGCCGATCATGGAATTTATTGTGAAGTTGTTCCAGGAATCAGCTCCTGTATCGCAGCTGCGGAACTTGCGGGGATTCCTGTAACTCATCGAGGAATCTCCAAAGGATTCCGTGTTGTGACAGCACATGATCGAAGAAATCAGTTATCTGATCTTAATTTTGCATCTATGGCAAAGTCTGAAGAAACTTTAGTGTTCTTAATGGGACTTTCGAAACTAGAAGAGATCACAACGAATCTATTAAAAAATGGAATGGATGCCAATACACTTGTTGCAGTTGTTTCTAGTGCAGCATCTACAAAGCAGCAAACGTGTGAAGCAACATTAAATACGATTCATGAAAAAGTAAAGCAAGAAAAACTTGCATCACCAGCAGTCATTGTTGTAGGAGAGGTTGTGAAACTTCAAAAACAGATTCAAAAACCAGAAGATACAACCTGTCATTTAGTTACCAAAATAGGAGATCAGCCATCAAAGTTAGCGCAGATATTAAAAGATCATGGATATAAGGTCAAGGAACTTCAGACAGGAGAGATTTCTTATAGATATGACCGGATTTCCAAAGAGGAATTAGCGAAAGTGACCTATCTGATTTTTACAAGCAGATATGGAGTTCATGGTTTTATGAAACAGATGAAATCTTCGAATCTGGATCTTCGAGATCTCTTCGATAAAAAAATTGTCGTTGTAGGTAAAAAGACAAAAGATGTCTTGATGCAATATGGGATTATAGCAGATCTTATGCCAGAAGAAGCAGGAGAGATCAATCTTTCCGAACTTATGAAACAGGAAGTAGATGCAAAGGATGTGGTCTGGTACTGTAAAGGCATATCTGGTGGAGAAAAATTAAAAAAAGCCCTTACACCGATCTGTCAGGTAACAGAAAAGGTCATGTATGAAAATAATAGAAAGATTTTAAGTGAAATTCCAGAAATGAAAGATATCCGAAGTGTTTCTTTTACCTGTGCATCATCAGCTCGAAGATTTTTTGATCAGATAGGAGAAGAAAAGCAACAATGGATAGAGAATATTCCGTGTATCAGTATTGGAGAAAAGACAACGAAGCAGCTTCGAGAAATAGGAGTACGGCATATTTTAGAATCTAAGGATACAACCTATGTATCAATGTTTTATAAAATCAAAGAATCAATGTTATAATAGAAAAAGAAAGGCAGAGTAAAATCATTATGGGATTTGAATTTCAGATTTTAGACAAACTTCAAACGATCCATACTCCATTATTAGACAGATTTATGGTAGCTATTACGAAACTGGGAGATGCAGGGATCGTATGGATCATTTTAACAGTCATTTTATTACTGATACCAAAAACAAGAAAATCAGGAGTATACATGGCAGTTGCATTAATTGCAGATTTGATCATTTGTAATGTGATCTTAAAACCGATCGTGGCAAGAATAAGACCATATAGCATTAATCAGACGGTTCAGCTGTTGGTCACACCATTGAAGGATTATTCTTTTCCATCGGGACATACAGCTGCATCATTTGCATCGGTCAGTGCACTGTATTTTGCGGGAAGAAAGAGAATGGCAGCAGGAGCTTTGATAGTATCTGTTTTAATCGCGTTTTCAAGAATGTATTTATACGTTCATTATCCAACGGATGTTTTAGGAGGTTTGATCATTGGGCTCTTATGTGGATGGATCGCAGATATGATCATCCAAAAAGTTATGGAAAAAAGATCAAGGAAAAGTAGATAGATTTTGTACTAAATCAGATTCAAGTTGAATAAATTGGAAAAAAAGGCTATAATATGAATTATAAATCGTATGTAGAATACAATGTACGCATACAAGAATCTAATAATAATCACATCAAGAGTTGACATAAAGAGTAGATGATCAAGAAGAAGGAGAGTAGTATGAAAACAAAAATCGAAGTAGATCAAATATCAAGAAATCCATTTAATTGGTTAATCTCATTTTCAGTAGAAGGAATAACACTGGAAAATGAAGCCTTGAAGAAGCTCCCTGACATTATTGAAAAATATGTCAGGGATTTATATGAAGCTCAAAATAAAGCTAAAGAATGATGTCGTTGACG
>ERZ833963.2714-NODE-2714-length-16100-cov-6.321222_pt1 | contig 16100 bp, 11 predicted proteins | sample MGYA00519693_ERZ833963 | MGnify/ENA primary metagenome ERZ833963 (study PRJEB31850, sample SAMEA3708748) | human gut metagenome | biome: human gut; feature: human-associated habitat; material: faeces | place: China | collected 2014 ... | reverse complement strand
GCGAGGCCCCGAAGGGGCCGTGGCAATCTCGGGGAGGCACTTGCGGCTCGTAAAAGGCATCGATAAAGCCGCACAACCCGATTGTGTCTGTAACGGCGGTCAGTGACCGCCTTGCAGGGAATATTTAATGGCAGAAGGGCACTGGTGCACCACGGCACTACCTGACGTGTCATTGCGAGGAGCGAAGCGACGTGGCAATCTCGCAGTATTCGGTTGGATAGCGGGCAGCCCTCGGCGAAATCGCAACTGCTTTCCCGTGATTGCACCCCAAGGGCACTTCCTCGCTCTTTGCGCTCAGGGCGCCACGTTGGGCCTTCTCGCAATGACAAATTTGGGAGCTTTGCGCCACAGAGGAAATATGACCCATGCGGCCAGCCTGTGCTGCCATCGGTACATAGCGCCAATCATTTCATATCCACACGCTCACATTCAAGTCCGCCCACTTGTAGACTCTCCTGCGGGTCGAAAAGCTGTAGATATACTTCTTTGCATCGTCGATCGTCAGCGTAAAGGCGCCGATTTTGATGTGGTCATCAGGGTCAAATTCGCTATCTGCATTGTTTCCGGTTCTCAGATACCAACGGAACTCATCCTTTGACACCCAAATGCGCTCAATGAATGCCTCCACAATGCTTTCTGGGATAACAGAGTAATCAAATCCGGTGTACTCCTTCAAACGCTCTCGCAGTTCCAAGAGCTTAACGGAATAGTCCTCGTTGCTTGTCTGCTCCTTCTCAGGCTGCAAGCCTTTGATTTCTTCCGTGAGCTTGGCAACACGATCCTCGATCTCCTGCTTCTTTGAGCGAAACATTTCCTTATCAATGTCACCCTCGGCTCTCATCTCGATCAGGTTTGTCCGCTTATTCATCAGCTTCTCGATTTCGCCTTGCTTGCGCCGGATAACATCTGTATTGTCCGGCAATTCCTCCTGATCCGCAATATGCTTTTCGAGCATCGCATAGGACAAGTCCATTACTTTGTCTGCATTTTCGATGTACCGGTCAAAGACTTGCTCCGCCATCATTTCCAGCTTCCAGCCCTGAATATAGGGTGATTCACACGAATGCTCAATGGAGATGCCTTTGTTCAAGCGTTTGGCGACGCTCCCCCGGTTTACCGATGTGTAGCATTGGTAATCAACGCCGTCTGTCCGTCCGTCACGGGAATGAAACCTCAAGTTGAATTTGTTTCCGCACTGGCAAATCATCAACCGTCCGTAAACAGTGGTATGTTGCATTCTTCCTGTTCTGCGTTTTCCTTTGTTATGGTTTTTCAGAACCGCCGACTTGGCATCCATCAGTTTTTGTACTTGCTCATACTCCTCGACGGTTACGATCGGCTCGTGTGTGCCTTGAACCTGAACATACTCCAAATCACCGTAATTCTTGATTTTCTTCTGCTTCAGGAAATCAGGCGTATATTCCTTGTGGTAGGTTATGATGCCGCAGTAAAAGGAATTACGAAGCATTTTCGAAATGTACGATGCAAACCACTGTTCCTTTCCCAGCGCCGTCAGCCGTCCAGCTTTCTCAAGCTCGTACTGGATGGTTGTTACTCCCATTCCACTCAGGTACATATCATAAATCATTCGCACCGTCTTTGCCTGTTCGGGGTTGATGACCATCTCCTTGCCGACACGGTCGTATCCGAGGATATTCCCATTGCCATAGAACACACCGTTTTGCATAGAGGTCTCCTGTCCGGCTTTTACACGGATGGATGTCTTGCGGCTCTCGTCCTGTGCAAGCGTTGCCATGATCGTAAGCCGCAGTTCACCGTCGCCGTCAAAGGTTTTGATGTTATCGTTGAGGAAAAACACCTCCACACCGTATTCCTTCAACAGACGAGTGTACTGAAGGGTATCCACCGTGTTTCTCGCAAAACGGGAAACCTCACGGGTAATAATCATATTGAACTTCTTCTGCCGTGCATCCTCAACCATTTTCATAAACTGTGGACGCTTCTCAGCCGATGTTCCCGTAATACCTTCATCAATATACTGTGCGGTCAGAGTCCAGTCAGGTCTTGCCGCCAAAATTGGCTTATACCAGTCAAGCTGGTTACCGAGAGCTGAAAGCTGTGCTTCGTGTTCCGTCGATACACGAGCGTATATAGCGACCTCTCTCTTCTGAAAATCCGAGTTTAATCCAAACATTAGTTATCCTCGCCTTTCTGCTTTTCCCTTTTGTAACAGGTGAAATCGGCAATGTAGACATCATCCTTGTATTCCTGAAGGATATTTCTGAATACATAACCGGGGATTTCGCCGTCAAGATAAAGCTGCTCGATGAGCTTCAGTGCACCGAAAATATTGTTTTCTTTATCTGCCTTAATCATATTCACTTTCGGACACCTCCTCAACGATGCGATTTTGGCAATCGCACATTCGAGGGCTTCTTCCAAATCGAATAGTCAAAGCCACGGTATTGACTGCACACATCGCAAAGCTCCCGCACCATTTGAACGGGATTAGAGCGTTTGACCCAGTAAGCAGGGTCGTTGAAGTAGACATCCGCACATCTGCGGCACAGGCAAAGCTCCATATAAGGAGAGCGCTTTTTGAAATCAGTCATTTCTCAGCCCTCCATTCTCCGCAACAAATTGGCGGATTCGCTTTTGTATGCGGGAGAGTCTGAGCGAAACAGCCGCAACAGAGGTGTGATATATCCGGTCTGCGACTTCTGAAAGTGTGTATCCATCCCGATACAGCAGAGTCAGAAGCTCCTTCTGATTTGTGTTGAGCTTGCAAATCGCACAATATAGAGCATTGTTTTCGATTTCGTCGATCCAGCCGTAGCGACCGCACTCGCTCATATCCATCGTGCAGGTCATCGAAAGCAGGAACTTTTTGTGCAGTGCGTTTCTGCTTTCCTCGCCGTCACTTTCAAGCTCCTCAATGGATTGAATGTGAATGGCGTAAATGCGGTTATTTCGGTATTCCTGCAAATCTTGCAGGTACATCGCCTGTATCTGTTCCTCGTTCATCCCGCATTTGCGGTATTCCTTTGCCTGCGCTTTTTGCTCCTGCTCAAACTTTTTCCTTTCGTAGCCGTTATTCCAGCTCATTGTAAAATCTCCTTTGAATTTTGAATTTGGTGTTCGGATTCAAAATTCAGAGATCACGGGTAGCGGGAAACGGCGCTTTGCCACCAGAACAGGGACACAACGCGCTCCTTTCCGCTCGGGAGAAAGCGAAAAGGATACAAAAAACCGCTGTAGCTATCAAGCACTGACTTGAAAAGCTACAGCGGCGTCTTCTTTCTGCTTGTTCTATTCCATTCGCTTTGCCTAAGCTGCCTATAACTTGGTGAAAATGCAATCTCGTTTCAAGAAAGCGCCTTTCACAGCCGCCGTCGGCAAGCAGGTAACAAAAAGCAGCTACAACCCCATGAGGCTGTAACTGCTTTGTGTAACCTGTTCATTTTCCTGCTGCATCCCAAGAGTGGATGCAATCCGGCAGCATAGCCAGTATAGTAGAGGCAAAGTCGGACATTCCGTAGGAAATCGGTCGGATTTTCATCGGACCTATGTCGGACAAAGGTCGGACTTTTCTGTATTGGCAAAGAATTCGGGTATCTCGCTCTCATCTCCTTCCACATCAAAAATGCCACGAAATGCGGGGATGGCATAGCCCCATAGCGCTATTCCGAGCAGCATAACAGCCTCCTTCTTTCGATCATAAAAAGTGCTGCGCTCTAAATTAAGTATCTCCAGCAGTTCGCTTTCGGTGTAGCGGAAAGCGGTCAAATAGCTCTTGGAGAGGATTTCGTGGTAAAGCCGCCCGTTATTGTAGTAGTCATAGACCTTGCGCATAGCCTTGTCGATGAGATCGATCATCCACTTGTTTTCAAACAGATTGCACACACGGCGTTCAAACTCGCTGTGCTCAATATCGGGGGCAAATTCCTCTAAATAAATCAGGGCATCGCTCAGATCGCCACCATAATAATTGATTTCCGCATTTGCGCAGCGGCAGTCCGAAAGTGTTGCCCACACCACATCGCGGTAGATGCTCAACAGCAGCTTTGTTTTATGGAATATATCGTCCTGCGGCAAGCCCAACTGCTCATACATTTTTGCGATGTTTTTTGCTGCTCTTGTATTGTTCCTTCCCATTGCCGCTCCTTTTCCGTATGAACGGGCATATTAATCACGATTGCGTATCTTCAACGTCTGAAAATTGCGGTATCTTTCCGAAACCTCTTGACAGGATACGCAAGTTCGAGTAAGATAAACACGCAATCTAATTGCGCATCCCTATTATACGCAGTTTATATGCGCTTGTCAACGGAAAAAAGCAATTTAATTTCCTGAATACTTTGAACGCTACGGAGGACGGTACAATGCGGTTTTGCGAGAAATTAAAAGATGCCCGCACAAAGGCAGGCATGAAGCAGGAGGAACTGGCGAAGGCACTTGGGGTTTCCCTCAGGACGATCACCAACTATGAGTCCGGCGAGTGCTATCCAAGAAAGCGGGACATCTATCACAAGCTGGCCGAACTGTTTCACACCGAAGAAAATTATTTCCTGAATGAGGACGAGGAGTTTCTCCTTTCTGCCGCAGAGAAATATGGCGCGAAGGGCGCAAAACAGGCGCAGGCACTGGTGGATGAAGTCAGCGGCCTTTTTGCGGGCGGAAATATTGCCGATGAGGATCTGGATGTGATGATGAAGGCTCTGCAGGATGCGTATTGGATTGCCAAAGAGAAGAATAAGAAGTTCACGCCCAAGAAATATCGCAGGGACTAATTTTTAGCTGTCCGGTTAATTGGACACGTCTTATGTTAGAATGGCGATGTCAAAACAGGCAGAGGGGGGTGTTCGCTCTTGGATATTCAGACTTTGGAGATCGTGCAGACAGCAAACAGACTGGTCGATACGTTCGGCACGAGGGACCCGCACAGAATCGCCCAAGCGCTTGGAATTGAGGTCATCTCCGTGGATTTCAAACGGCAGCGTGGAGCCTATAAGGTTCTGATGCGCAACCGATTTATCTTCATAAAAAACGATCTGGACCCGGTGACGGAAAGAGTTGTTATGCTCCACGAGATCGGACATGATGTTCTTCACCGGAAGGAAGCTGTAAAAGCAGGCGGCTTTAAAGAGTTCAATATCTTTAATATGCGGGAGAACCGGATGGAATATGAAGCAAACGTGTTCGCTTCCCAGGTATCCTTAGATGACGAGGAAATTCTCGAATACATCCACTATGGCTATGATATCCAGCGGATTGCCAGCGCGATGCACACGGATGCAAACCTTGTTGCGTTAAAGACAGACGCGCTGATTGCACAGGGCTACTGTCTGCACCATCAGGAGTATGAAAACAGATTTTTGAAACAAAGGGTATCACAGCGTTGATAAACAACAATAAAATGTGAGGTTTGCAGGAACCTGCTCGAGTGTGCAATTTGTGCAGACGGCATTTGCACAAATCTCATGGGGTATACCGTTGGCCGCTTACCAGATGATACAATGCGTAATTGGTACGCTTGCGGAAGGTGCTGCATCAGTGCCGGAAGCTTTTGAGGCTGATGCTTTCCTTTTGGCGCGAAACTCGATACAATAGAATCCGCACAGAAGCCTGCGCCACCCTGAATTCGGTTGTAATCCCAAGACTTTATCGCATCTTGGAACCAACTTGGAACCAACTTGGAACTAGCATGCGCCTTCCACAATGGCATTTACTACCGAACTGTTGGATCAAAATACATTATCATCAAGTGTTTTACCGGCGATTTCAGATGTGTTTTGGCGTTCAACTTGCGACCTAATTAGCAAGGTACTTGCTGAATTGTTCGAGGGATGATGGGGCACGAAATTATTTGTGAAACAGCGCAGGAATGTGGTTATGTTAACCCACATTCCTGCGCTACTCGCTGTGATGCCGCCAGGGAATCAGCAACCTCGCAGTGTGCTGCAAATGCAAGAAGGACAGAGGATATGTTCTCGCTATGGTAACTGCATTTCCCGTTTCACTTCATCTCATGTTGGAGGCGTATAACACTTATTCAGGTTTCTCAGTAGTCTTTAGACGGCAAACGGTGTTCTTAGCGTGAGCGATCGAAAGAAGCTTTTTGCTGCGGCAAGGAAGCAGCAAGCACCATATTGTTACGTTTTTTCCTAGCTCATAATTTTCCTGTGCACTTGGCCACGTTTACCTTGCACTTGCTGTTTGTGTTTCAGTTTTCCAAATTTCTGCTTATGTGCAAGTTCCCTTTTCGGATAATAGGCCAAACAAAAGCGACCAACTTTTACGGTCGATCGCCTTTGGATGCTATTTATTACTTTTGCTTCTTGGTGAAAAGATACTCTTTATTTTGTTTTAACGCAGACCAGAAAGTGATTATTAAACCAACTATATCTACTGCTGTTGAGATATATGTCAGAATTTCGGAGTTATACTTATTTTTAAAGTGAAGTAATAATACTGTTACTCCGGCGAGGACTACTAATTTCCATAAAACACTCCAAATTAATCTAAAAATATTCTGACGGCGTCTCTTCTTTTCCAACGCTTCGGCTTCCTTTTGACGATACTTGCTGAGTTCATTACGAAGCAAGGCGTTCTCTTCAGTGGAATCTTTAATTTCATTTGCTTGGGCTGCAATTGTCTCATCCTTTTTTGATAGCCGTCTTTCTGCGTCGGCCTTTAGGCTTTCAATAACGGCATCCTTGTTCTTGAGGTCCTTTTGGTTTTTTTTAACCTGTTCCTCGTATCTACTCAAGTATTCCGGAGTAAAATCCATTATTTCGTCAATATCACCTCCGTGTAAATCTTCTGGGAGGACCGGTTTATTTCTAAGCATGATAATACGAGCGGCAACCTGATCAGCATCGATAATACCGTCTGCATATTCCTTCTTAACTTTTGCGAATTCCCTTTCTGCATTTCTTGCTATGCTGGCAGATAAAACAATTCGTGCTTTCAATACTGCATTTAGGCTTGATGGAAAATCATTTTTTGAAAATCCGTTGCCAAGTTTATACCAAAGAAGACTTGTGATTCTATCAAGAGAAACCGCAAAATTGCAGATATTATCTAAATGTTCTGATGTCTTTATATTGTCGGCCAGTTCTCTTGATATAAGAAGGGTTGCCCGAGTATTTGTTACAATGATATGCTCAGATTCGATGTCGCTGTAGAAACGATTCCCGTTACGGAGCTTGTTAATATGGCTAATAAGTTTAACTGCTGTTTCTTTTTTCTTTCTTTTATCCTCCTCGTCATCATAATCGAAGCTCTCCAAATTACTGTTGAAGTATTCTTCACTATAGTAGTTGCCGTTGGAATCTTGCGTAATGCCGAAGGCAAACTGCAATTTGTGATAAAAATCAGATTTTTTCACATCGACATCCGCAGCGGTTTGACATCCGTTTGTTATTGCCTTCATAGCAGGCTTGTCGAGTTGTCGATTGCGCTTGCCTTCCACTATTTCACAAGCTGTTCCAAAAAAGTCATCAATTTCGCTTTTGATTTCTGAGAAATAGCGAAGAGTTATCTTTTTCGATTTTCCAGAGTTTGCTGCACGAACTTGTGCAAAAAAATCGTTAGCAAATTGCTGAAAAATCTCTCCGTTGTATCCGGCAAGACTAAACAAAATTTCAGTTCCTAGGTAAATCGTTAGCGGCTTTGTAATACTTCCGGTTTCTCCGATGCTATGGCTTAACCCCATGTAAAGGACGCTGCCTTCACGGACTCGATTAAGGCCTTCTTGGATTTTGAGGTTCTGCTCATTTTTCAGAATAAATTCACCGATATAATCAGAATACTTCGCCGAATGAGAAGATGTATCATCCAATAAGAAAGTGGCAAGTTCTTGTAATAGTGTTTCTTCCCTAATCATATTATTGCCAGTTCTTCTAGATATATATTCGGATAGCAGTTTAATTATGTGTGATTCGTATTCGTCGGATTCCTTTTTTGCCTCTTCAAATAATTTATCTGTGGCTACTTCGGTTTTTGGGATGTTGTATATGCCGTCGTATAAGGATACTCCAGACATGTTTTTGAGTGCTGTCTTTACAACTGCTTCGGGGATTGAAAAGCAGAAATGACTATTCAATCGGTTTTTCATTTCAACAGCGGAAAATGAATACAAGGAATCCGTAAGAACAATATAATTGATGAATTCTCTAATAAGCTGATACGGGCTTTGATATTTCTTTGCATCTGCTAGACTTTTAAGTGTAGCAAAGGATGCCATAATTGACGTAGTATCTTTATGTTGTACCGACATCTTTACCTCATTTCAGCCGCCGATACAGCGGCAGTATTTCTTCCAGTTTGGCGGGGATGGGTTTCTGCTCGGTAACATCATATCCCCCCAGATTCACGTTAGATGGCGTGGAACGGATGATGCAGAAGAACGGATTTTTTCCTGCTCTTCGCTCCGAATCTTGTCCGCTATCTGTTGAAGCTCGTTCGTAATCCACATAAACGCAGTAGTCCCTTCTGAATAGTCTGCTTCAGCATACATATCCACACGTCCGTCTGATCGCATTTGCTCGACCTGCTTCATGGCATCCGAATCTCCTTTCGGATAGATTGCAAACGTAGCTCCGCCACCTTTTTTTACAACGGAAAACGCAGGTATATCGCTTGGACCGTCCGCAATATAGATCATATTTTTAAATTTCACGCGCCGCATTTCTTCCGGAATCTTTGAATTTACCGGAACACCTTTTCCTTTATTGATTTCAAAAATAGCACGCGTTTTGGTGGTGTTATCAATCGTATATACAATCTCACCGATCAGCCCCGTATTGTCCTCCAGAAGTTCACAGCCCCATATATCCTCAACATAATCCATCAAAACCGAGCCGCGGATTACCTCGGCAAATCCTGTACTTACTATGTAATGTTCGACCTGTATACCGTACTCATTGTATGCTTTATCGCATTTTAACATATCCTTTGTCTTTTTAAAGATTTCGGGTACCCCCCGGGTAGAATTTCTGTTTTGCGCCAAATTCATGGAGTTTCGCATTGCCAAGCCCCTTAAACCGGCCATCATGAGCAGCTCGTATAAATGAGTTCAAATAAAAAGTGTCGTCATTTACACGGATACCTTGCATGCGGCTCTTTTCTATCTCCGCTGCGTTGGACTTCCAAAATTCTCGCCCGCTAACGTTGTAATGTTCAAAAAGGGAATCTTGCATATAACCATCAATCAAGGTTTTGTCACAATCCCAAATGACTGCAATAGTATTAGACATAGTGTACCTCCTATGATTGCTATAATCTCTCACACAGTGGTGGTATTCATCCAGTTTGGCGATGATGCATTTTTTAACCAGCAACGGGCGGGACCGTTATAGGTGGTTTAAGCTACTCGCTGCAGTACTGACGGATTCACCACACAAACATTCGAGAAAAGACGGCGAACTATGCTGGCGGGCCAATTGGTATATGGCGAAGAATGTCCGCATGCAATAGGCGATCTCAAGAGAAAGACTCGCACAGGCTGGAAAATACAACATCCTTGCCCGGTGCGAGTCTTTGCACTTATGCAATTTGAATCGCTGTGTACCGAGCGGTACGCGCGGTGGTGTAAGCGGTCGGCGTGCTTGGCTCCTCAATTGATTGCGGCCTGTGCCACGCTATCGCTTTTCAGATGAGATCGGTGGTTCCTGCCCGAGGCGGCTCAGCTCACATTGCCGTTCTTATCGCAGGTCAGAGTAAAATTACAGGGTTTCTCAAGAATAGTCGCTCCCAGATATTTTTTTACCATTCTGGCTGAACAGTATGCCGTGTTTCCACTTTTGGTTGCGGACTTGGAAGCAACAGACCAGACGCTGTTGTAAATTGTGACATTGCAGCTGGAGGCCGTGCAGGTCGAGCCTGTCCCGGTGTAGGTAAAGGAGCCAGTAAGAGTGATCTTCCACTGCTCAATATTGTTTTCATTTTTATAGACATAGTTTTTCGCCTTTGTCACGGAGCCAGACGCTCTGGCCTGCGGCAGGGTCTCCAGCGTGATCTCAAGATAGCTGCCGTCCGCATAGGAGATGACTTCCAGCAGTTCCTCTCCCGCGCTTGCATGCGCAATCTGCGTGGGAAGCCCCGATAGCAGCAGGACAAAGGCGAGCAAACCGGCAATCATTTTTATAATATTCCTTTTCATAATATCCCCTCCCATTTTCATTTGCTATTTACTCAATATATATTTCGACATGCGACCTCTCGTCCGCTTCTCTAGCTCGGGCCGTCTCAACAGTGACCAGAACCGTCCAGGAAATCAGAATGGCCAGCATTGTGGCGCAGACCGCGAACAGCACACGCCTCCGGATGCGAAGGCCCTTCAGAACCGCTGCAGTTTCCATATTTTCCACATACGCTGCCGCGATCTCCTGTGGCGTTCCCAGCTGTGCCTGAATCGCCGCAACGTCCGCGTCGGGATGTTCCTGGACGAATTCCTGCACGGTCTCCCTGATCTGCGTCATGACATACCGGCGCATCTTGCCGCCCGGCAGCCATGACCGCACCTTGCGGTAATAGCGCCTTGCCGCCCGTTCAGCTGTGTTCATTTTTTCCTTGCCCCCCCTGAATAATTTGAAAAACACCCTGTGTGATCGCCCGGTACTCCCGGCTCAACTCCTGCAGACGGCGGCGGCCGGGCTCCTCCAGATGATAGTAAACACGCGTCATCCGTTTGCCTACCAATACCTTTTCGCCGGAAAGCATGCCCTGATCCTGCAGCTTATAGAGTACCGGGTACAGGGAGCCTTCCTCTGTCACAATGGCTCCGCCGCTGCGTTCGGTGATTTCCTGCACGATTTGATATCCGTACATGTCTTCCTGATCGAGCAGAGCGAGGATCAGCAGCGATATAAAACCCCGCAGGAAGCAGCTCTGTGTATTTTCCTTTTTTGCCATCTCATACATTCACCTCGGCCGTTTGTATCAGCTTGTCAAAAGTTCTCGCGGGGGTTCTGCAAGATCACTTTCAAAATCGGAATGCATTGACTGCGAAGAAGAAAATGCAATTTTAACTGCAGAAACAGACAATCGGTCTGGAAAATACTATGGCGTTATTTTTTGGCGCAGAGTTTCCTATTGGACTTTCTGACCGTACATCTTTTGACAATATGCTACCAACACATATATAATACAGGATAATCATAATAGGTCAATAGCTTTTGCGAAAACAATTATTGACATTTTGTTGGAAATGATATATTCTCTTAGTAGAGGCCTGACAATTATTGGTAATAATTGTCAATTTTTGCTTATTGGGCCATAGACGAAGCTGCCCGAAAGGCGATAGAACATTTCGGATGCTTCAAAAATGAAAAGAGGTAATTATTATGAAAAAGAGCCTTTGGACCCGGCTGCTTTCTCTCCTGCTGGCGGTGGTGCTCTGCGTCGAGCTGCTGCCTGCGGTGGGGTCTGCGGTTTCTCCTTCCGAAGATTTGGAGCATACCGTCGAGGGGACGGTCGAGGAGCCGGCTGAAGTCGCGTTCGAAGAGGCCTCGCTGCGCAGTGAGCGCGTCAAGCACTTCCGTATGGGGGACGGAAGCTATGTCGCGGTGCAGTATGACGTGCCGGTCCACCATCAGGACGCGGACGGCCGGTGGCAGGACATCGACAACACGCTCGAGCCGGTCGGGCAGACCTATGCGGTGGAGGACGGAAGCGTCGCCTTCGCGGCCAGCCTGAACGGAGATGCCGTCTTCACGGCGGGCGCGGACGAGCACCGGGTGCAGCTCTTTCTGGACGGTGATCCGGACGTCCTGCCCAGTCACGATGCAACACTGGCAGCTCCGGAGCCGACAGAGGCTGTCGCTCTTCCTGAAGTGACGGAAGAAACCACAGAAGAACCGGCAGAAGAGACCGAAACGGCTGCTGCGGCAGAAGAAACCCATGCTGAAATGATGGTTGAATCCGGGGCGGCGGCCGAGCTGGAGCCTGCCGGTCCGGCGCGCTCCTACCACGCGGCAGAGGCCGTTGTGCAGGAGCCTTTTTCTCTGCGTTCAGATGACCCGTTTGTCCCGGAAAAGCTCAGCTCTTCGCTGCTTTACCCGGACGTTTACGATGGCGTTGATCTCGCATACACGCTCTACGGCGAAACGATCAAAGAGACGATCCTGCTCAACAAGGCGCAGGCCAGCTATCTCTTTTCTTTCGTGCTGCAAACGGGCGATCTGACCGCAGAAATGCAGGAAGACGGCTCTGTCCTCCTGCTCGATGAGGCCGGATCGCCCGTTTACGCGATCCCTGCACCCTACATGCTCGACGCCGAGGGGGCGTACTCCGACGCCGTGCGCTACAGCCTCGAGGAGCTGGACCGCGGCAGCTACCGCCTGCTCGTCGACGCGGACGCCGCGTGGATCGAGGAAGAGGCGCAGTTCCCGGTCGCCATCGACCCGACGATCGTCAAGATTTCGCAGTCCGGCTCCCTCTCGTGGGCCTATGTCTTCTCCGGTAGGCCGAACTACAGCTACCCCGCAAGCCCAGTGCAGGTCGGCTACACCAGCATCGGCAGCGGCGAATATCAGGCCATCGCGGCGGTCGACGAGCTTCCCACGCTGCCCTCCGGCAGCATGGTCACGGCGGCTGCCATCCATGCCCTGCAGTCCGGCTTCAGCAACGACTCCTCTTCCACCTTCCAGTACTTGTACGCCCACCAGATGACAATTGACAAGACGGGGAGCCAGAAGTACAGCGACTGGATCAGGACCCTGACGTGGAATAAAATTTATGCAAACGGAACGAATCATTATAAAACCGCGACGGAGGATTTCATCCGCCTGACCAGTACGAACGGCTACCGCTCGCTGGATATCACCCGCGCGGCCCGCAGCTGGTACAGCGGCGGGAAATGCCATGCGATCCTGCTGCGCTCGGACTGCAGCGCGAGCAAGCGCATCGTCTCCTCGTTCCAGACGGGTGCGTCGTATCTCACGGTGACCTACCGCAACGACTTCGGCCTGGAGAGCTACTACACCTACCAGACCCAGAGTGCGGGCCGCGCCGGCACCGGCTATATCTCCGACCACATGCAGCGCCTGACCTTCGTCGTGCCGCTGCTCTCGTCGGATAGCAGCGTGATGCCCTTCGGGCTGTCGCTCGTGTACAACTCCGGCCTCAGCCGGGAGTCCTTCGGCGTGCAGCAGAAAGAAAACGCCAACGAGCCGCCCGACTATACGCGCGACTACCGCAATATGCTGCTCGGCTCCGGCTGGAAGCTCTCCGCGCAGCAGTGCGTCCAGTCCGTCCGCATCGGCTCGGACGACGCGCAGACCCTCTACTGGGTCTACACGGACGCCGACGGCACGCAGCACTATTTCTCCAAGGAGGGAGGCGGCGGAGCCGAAACGGACGGCGTCTTCCGGGACGAGGACGGCCTCGGCCTGAAGATGACGTGCCAGGCGAACCCGGACAGCGACACCGGCCACACGAACTTCACCATAACGGACGACAACGGCAATGAGACCTTCTTCCGCGACGGCATCCTGACCTATACAAAGGACGCCTACGGCAACGGCATTTATTATTGTTATAACGGCATCAACTTCGACACCCCGGACGGCAAAAGCTGGCGCCCGACAAACGAGGTCTTTAACCGCCTGACCCGCATCTGCCGCCAGAACAAGGACGCTTCGGTCGAATACCTCGCCAAGCTGATCTACGACGCGGATGGCAGGCTCCTCCGCGTCGGCGACGAGGCCGGGAAGGAGACAAAGTTCCATTACGACAACACCGCGGGCGTCCGCCAGCTCGATTACCTCCTCTGCCCGGACGGCACAAAGCTGAACTACACCTACGATACGACCGGCCTGAACGGTGCGCACGACGGCGAGGCCAATTACGGCATCTGGTATACCTACCACACGGACGGCACCATTGACCAGTTCTATGAATTCACCCTCGACGGCGGAACGCATGTGCCCGGCGACACGGTCAAGTGCTGGAACGGCAAAAACCGCTCGAGCTACCGCGCGTTCGGCGCGGACCAGCTGGCAGAAACGGAGGACGACATCCGCCTTGAGGTCGTCTTCGACAACTGGGGCCGCACCGTCTCCACCTATACCACCAATACGGATATCACGCGCATCCTCGGCAGCTCCGCCGCTTCCTATACGGACACCGCAGAGCGCAGCAAGCAGAATAACCGCCTGACGAGCGTCGGCTCGACGGGCATGACGGCGGAAAACCTCCTGCGGGACGGCGGGCTGGAATCGGAGGACGGCTGGACGAACGCCTCGACCGGCAGCGGCTCCGCAGCGGCCCGCACGACGATCACGAACGACGAAAACCGCCGCCACGGCACGGGCGGCCTGAATCTCTACCTCCCGGACGGCGCAGGCAGCGGCGATGCAGCCGCCATCTCCCGCCCCGTAACGCTCACCGCCGGGGAGACCTACACCCTCTCGGGCTACTTCTCCGCCAGCTCCCACCTGCGCTGGACCAGCGGCGCGCGGCTGGAGGCCGTCGTGCAGGGCGGAGGCGCGGAGCAGACCGTCCTGCTGACGGATGCCCGCCCGTCCGCCGCCATCGAAAACGGCTGGCAGCGCGTGACCGCCACGTTCACGGCCCCGGCGGCGTCCTGCCGCATCGCCTTCCGCATGAGCGGCTGCACGGGCACGGCCTACCTCGACGATCTCCAGCTGGAGCAGGCGGAGGCCGCCTCCACCTATAACCTCCTGCAGAACGCCTCGTTCGAATTCGGCGATGCGGGCTGGAACCTGCAGGGCGGCTCGGCGGCGGCTGCGGAAACCAAATTCGGCGCGAAGGCCATGACCATGCAGGGCAGCTACAATGGCAACCTCCATGTCAGCCAGCCCGTCGCGCTGAACTGCTCCTCGGATACGACGTTCCTGCTCTCCGGCTGGGCGCAGGCGGACTACGCCGCCCCGAACGCCGCTTTGGAGTTTGGCAGCGGCACGCGCTACTTCGGCCTGATCGCGGAGATCTTCTATGTGGGCGTGGACGACCCCGAGCGGCAGAGCGTCCCGTTCAGCTGGGCCACCGCCGACTGGCAGTGCGCCGTGGGGACCATCGTGCCGAAGCAGAGCGGCAAAACGATCCGGCGGATCATTGTCTACTGCGCGTTCGACCACAATTCCGGCACGGCCCGGTTCGATAACCTCTCCCTGCGGCAGGAGCCGGTGCAGACCTACTCCTATAACGCCGACGGCAACGTCACCGCCGCCACGCAGACCGGCACGGGCACGGAAAAGGCCGGATATACCGGCACGGACCTGACCTCTTACACGGCCGCAAACGGCGCAAAGTACACCTATACCTATAATGCTGCCCACGACGTCACCTCCGCTTCGGTCGCCGGGATCAAGAGCACCACGACCTATAACGAGGCGGGAAACGTCACCGGCTCCAAGCTGACCTCGACGGAGAAAAACGAGCAGAAGTACCTCGAGAGCAGCGCCGTCGCGACGCCGGACCGCAACCACATGCAGAGCGTGACGGACGTCAACGGCAATACGACGTCTTACGGCTACAACTCGCTGGCAGAGCAGCTTATTTTGACGACGGACGCCCTCGGCCGCACGACGGAATATACCTATGACGCCAACAGCCGCCGGACGGCCAAGGTCTACCGCCCCGGCGTCGCCGCCATCGACTACGGCTACGAAAACGGCCGCCTTGCCACCCTCGACCGCAAGACCTTCCGGAGCGGAGCCACGCAGCACCAGATCTACTCCTTCGGCTATAACCAGTGGGGCCAGGCGACGAGCACGAGCGTCGGGGACCGCGTCCTCTCGACGAACGACTACGCTCCGCGCGGCGGCAACCTGACGCAGACGACCTACGCCAACGGCGTGGCCGTGACCTACAGCTACGACCTCCTCGACCGGCTGGTTGAAAAGTCGTATCACGAGACTGGAAAGCCGGACTTCACCATCCGCTACACCTACAACGCCGAAAGCCAGCTGGCCCGCCTGCGGTACGAGGAGGACGGCGAGACGGTCGGCTCCTACGCCTTTGAGTATGACAGCCTCGGGCGGCTCATCCGCAGCACGGCCATGGATGAAAACGGCTCTGTCACGCAGCGAACGGAGCATCTTTACGATGCGTTTAACCGCCTCTCCGGCCAGAGCTGGACGCTCGGCGCGCAGACCTACTCGGAGCGCTAC
>ERZ833963.2707-NODE-2707-length-16134-cov-8.258723_pt1 | contig 16134 bp, 16 predicted proteins | sample MGYA00519693_ERZ833963 | MGnify/ENA primary metagenome ERZ833963 (study PRJEB31850, sample SAMEA3708748) | human gut metagenome | biome: human gut; feature: human-associated habitat; material: faeces | place: China | collected 2014 ... | reverse complement strand
ATTGCAGAGGTTAAGGCGCAAATCAAGGCGGAAAAAGAGAAAATGACAGGGTGACCGAAATAGTCACTCTGTCAAAATTTGAGGTGCTGTAGAGAAAGAAAAAGTTTATCTATTTAAAAGGTTTGTTACAAGGTTATCCAGTTCTTCAATATATGATTTAGCACTTAAGCCATCTTCGTTTTCTTTTCGTAATGCATATTCCCATTTAAATAAAAAGTCTTCTATTTCATGAAAGTCGGCCTTTTGCCATAATGGAGCCAAGGCTATCAAAGCGGCATCAAATGGTTGAGATTCAAAATGATCCGCATCAATATATCCACCCATTTCACCTCTTTGACATGCAAAAACTCGTCTTACAATTCCTTCCAAAGAAACTGCGTCACCGTGATCAATTCTCATAATTTTAACTCCTTTCAAAATATAGTCTCGAATAAAATTGGTACTGGATTACAATTAGAAAACCGCAAAGCATCTCTACTCTGCGGCTCTCTTGCGGTCAAAACCGCCTAATTGGTCGGAGTGGCGAGGCTCAAACTCGCGGCCTCCGCATCCCAAATGCGGCGCGCTATCAACTGCGCTACACCCCGATAGTTATTAAATTGTGGTCGTGTAAGTGGTCAAATCTGTGGTCAAACACATTTTTGACTGCTTTTTTTCATTTTCCGAACCGCCCGAAATACGCACGGTTGAAGGGTTTTCGGCGGTTTTCGCTTTCGTGCGGTGCGAACACCGTCTATGCTCCCAAATGCGGCGCGCTATCAACTGCGCTACACCCCGATAGTTTATTTAATTGTGGTCGTGTAGGTGGTCAAATCTGTGGTCAGGCACGGTTTTGACCGTTATTTTTTGTTTTTCATACCGCCCGAAATCCGCACGGTTGAAGGGTTTTCGGCGGTTTTCGCTTTTGCACGGTGCGAACACCGTCTATGCTCCCAAACCACCCGCGCTCCCAGCTGCGCCACACCCGGATATTTATTAAATTTTTCTCGATTGTGGGATAAACTGTGGTCAAAACGATTTTTGACCGATTTTTTGATTTTTACAAATGCCCGAAACCCGCATGAATACAGGGGTTTTGAGGCTTTTTATTTTTCTGGGCATTAAACGCCCGACACGCTCCCAAACCACCCGCGCTCCCAGCTGCGCCACACCCGGATTTATTTGATTTTCATAATATGCGGATATACATAAAAAGAGCCTGTATTAAGCTTTAAAAAACGAAAACAGGGGAAATCGGTACTTAATACGAAAACAATTATATTATTAAAAGCTTAAAATGTCAATAATAAAATACTTTTTGCCGTGTATTTGCGGCAGAAGTGCTGCAATCAATATAGATGAAAGCTTAAAGCTCCCGAAATAAAGCAATTTATCCCAAACGCCTGATTGAAACATTTCGTTTGGGATAACGGTGCGGAATTACCCTTTTAATCGCTGCTTTTTTAAATTTTTCTATACGGTGATAATATCATTTGATTTTGCCGATAAATCTGCGTTTTTATTTGTCCGTGGGCTTTTTTTCGGGTGAGGGTTGACAACGGGTATCATTTCTTTAAAAACACATGTGTGGCGTTCGGTTATAACCCTGTCCTCGTGCAAGGAGCCGAAATACCAATGCCCGAAATCGCACGAGCGGCCTATTTCCTCTAAATAACCGTTAAGCTTGTTTACACGATCTGCGTCGCCGCGGCGCATAAGTATAGCGCTTTTAACAAGCGAGGGCGGCTCGTGGGTTATTATGTAGTCCACATGAAGGCCCGCCTCGTCAAGCCGCTTTGCACCCTCTGCCATTTCCATAGGCGTAGGCTCCTCATTGCGCCACCAGTTTCCGCTTTCAAGGCGCATATCCTTATCGGTGCTTTCGCCGCCGCCGAAGGTGAAAAAGCTTTTCCCCTCTATTTCAAATATCTGACCGCGCATAAGGTGTATAAGGTTGCCCTTTATTCTGTGAACCATACCGCCGTGCCAATATGTAACGCGCGATTTGTATATTGTATCGAGATTATCGTGGGTACCGTCTACAAATGCGGTAACAAAACGGCGCGCGGCAAGGTAATCTATAACCTGACGCTCGGTTTTGCCGCCGGAAAATATGTAACCGAAATCGCCGCACACTATAAGCACGTCGCCGCTTTTAAGCTTTCTGAAATTTTTATCGTACAGCCTTTCAAGACAGCCGTGCATATCGCCTGTAACGTATACCGTAAAAATCACCTGCCGAAACAAAATTAGGTCTTTAAAAAATTTGTATTTATGTTATAATAAATATTATACAACATATTTAGGGAGATTTCCATGCAAAAAAAGATTTTTTCCGTTATTTCCATAATTTTTTTAACAGTTTCAGTAATTTTTCCGTCCTTGACCGCTTCTGCCTATGAGGTTACGGGCTTTAACATATCCGCAAAGGCGGGTATGCTTGTATCGCTTGACACGGGCGAGGTGCTTTACAGCAATAATACCGAGGCTAAAATGTACCCCGCTTCGCTTACCAAAATCATGACGGTTACGCTTATGCTTGAAAGCGATAAGTATAACCCCGACGGTAAGGTGGCTATGACAAACGAGGTGCAAAAGCTTATTTCGGGCACGGGCAGCGCGGTTTCTACAATTAAGGTGGGCGAGGAAATAACTCAGCTTGACTTGGTTTATACCGTGCTTATGTCTTCTTTCGGCGACTGCGCGTATCTTGCCGCCATTTATTACGGCGGAAGCGTAGAAAGCTTTGTTGATATGATGAACGCCAAGGCAGTAGAATTGGGGCTTACGGGAACGCATTACAGCAATCCGGTCGGTTTGCATGATGAAATGACCTATACCACCGTACAGGACGTTTACACACTTACAAAATATGCCCTTAAAAACGAAACCTTTAAAACCGTGTGCGAGACTCCGCGGTATACGATAGCCGCAACCAATATGTCGCCTGCGCGCACAATATCCACCACTAATTTTTTGCAGGACACCACAACAAATTATTACTATCAGTATGCGCACGGTGTTAAAACAGGGTATACCGACGAGGCGGGACGTTGCCTTGTAAGCACCGCTTCATACAACGGATATAATTATATGTGCATACTTATGAACTGCCCGTATAACACCGGCAGCCGCGTTGAGTTTACCGAAACCGCAAATCTATACCGCTGGGCGTTTAACAATTTTTCATTTAAAAAGGTTGCAAACTCAACCGACCCCGTGTGCGAAATGCCGGTAGAGCTTTCGCTTGATACCGATTTTGTGTCGCTTTATTTTGAAAAGCCGTTTATAACCGTTTTGCCGAACGGTGCGGACGATTCCACAATAGTGGTTAAAACAAAGCTGAATAAGGAAAGTGTTGAGGCGCCCGTTAAAAAGGGGCAGGTATTGGGCACGGCGGATATAGTATACGCCGAAAAGGTTATAGGTACAGTTAACCTTGTTGCGGGCAATTCGGTAAAGGAAAGCAAGCTTTTAATAGCTTTAAAATATATTAAGGGCTTCTTTACCTCGGCTTATATGAAAATTGTTTACGGAATTATAGCGGCGGCAATATTGATATTTATTATTTTAATAATAAGGCTTAATTTTGCCCGAATAAAAAAAAGAAAGGTAAAATATATACCTTACGGAAAAAGAAAAGGAGACTGACGGAAATGTTAGGAAAAAATATTAAAAAGGCGGCAATTACAGTGCTGGCGCTTTGTATGGGACTTACAGCCTGCGGCGGGGAAAAGGAAACTGAAAGCAGCAAAACAGAGGGCTACGGCATACACCACGCGGCAATTACGGTTGAAAACTACGGCGATATTAAATTAGAGCTTGACGGCGATACCGCGCCTGTTACCGTGGAAAACTTTGTAACCCTTGCAAAAAGCGGATTTTATGACGGGCTTACCTTTCACCGCATTATAAACGGGTTTATGATACAGGGCGGCGACCCTAAGGGAAACGGAACCGGCGGCAGCGACAAGACAATTAAGGGCGAATTTAAGCAAAACGGCGTTGAAAACAATATATCGCATAAACGCGGGGTTATTTCAATGGCGCGCGCAAGCGATTATAACAGCGCTTCCTCGCAGTTTTTTATAATGCACAAGGACGGTGATTATTTAGACGGCGCGTATGCGGCGTTCGGCCATGTTACGGACGGTATGGACATTGTAGACAAGATAGCCGAGAATACGCCGGTTACCGATAACAACGGCACGGTTTTAAAGGAAAATCAGCCGGTAATTAAATCGGTTGTTATAACGGATTAGTCTTGGTTGTTTTAAGCGCAGGGTTAAGGAACCCCGTATTTTCTATAAAAGGGAACGGATTGCCGCAGCCGTTTACACGGTTTCGCAATGACTAAATGGTCTGTCATTCTGAACGCGGAGCGCGAAAGAATCCGTAATACTCTTTAAGGGGAAAACGGATTGCCGCGGTCGCATTGCTCCCTCGCAATGACAAAGGGAACGGATTGCCACAGCCGTTTACACGGCTTCGCAATGACAAAACGATAGATTGTTAACATACCGTAAGGTGTGCTCAATAACGGGACGGTTAGTTGACAGCACGACATAAGGCTTTTGCTGTTTAAAGCGCATAGAAAAACCCGCCCGACGGAAACCGTCGGGCGGGTTAATTGTTAGGCTATTATCTCCAAGGCTCCCAGCCGTCCATAGACTGCTTATTATCATCTGATGATGATGAGCTGCTGTTGTCTTTACCGGACGAGGAGGAAGATGATGAAGACGAGCTGTTGCTTTTATCCGAAGAGGAAGAACCTGCAGAGCTGCTGCTCTTGGAATCGGTGGTTTTTGACGTAAGATCGTCTTCGCCGACCTGTTCTTTTCCGCTTTCGGCTTTGGAATTGTTTTTATTGGGCGTGCTAATTACCGAACCGGTATCATCATCGATTGTAACACCGTTATCGTTATCAGCGCCCATATCAATTTCGTCGACATACGGTTCCTTATTGGAGTTTACGTCATACGGACCTGACAGTCTGTCGTCTTTCTTTTTTCCGCAACCTGCCGCCGCTGCTGCAAACAGGGAAACGGCAAGTACGGAAATTAAAATTTTCTTAACACTCATACTTTAACTTACTCATTGCCGCCGTCGCCACCGTTGCCGGTGCCGTCGCCGTTTAAATCATCAGGTATACCATTAGAGGTACATACCACATCATTGCAAGTAAGCTTGCAAATTTCTATTTCGGGTTTTGAAAATAAGTTTTTCATTATTACTTACTCCTATTTAAAGATTACTGTGCTGTATATGTATCAGCTTTAAATTCACTTGAAAAAGTGATTTCTGAATTGGTTTTACTATAACCAACCGCTGCATAATCCTCGCCATTATTAAGACCATATACTCTTAATGCATACTGTAAATCGCTGCCATTTTCCCACATTACTTTGGTTTGTGCTACTTTATAGATTCTTATTTTATACTTTTGGCTGTCAAAAGTAATTTTTACAAAATCATATTCATTATTGGCATTTACGGTATCATATTTATTTGATAAATATGAGATAATTTCGGAAACGCTCATACCTTCTTTGTTGGTTTTATAATCAACATATTTCTGCCAATCACCGGCTATGCACATAGTTCCGAACGTTTTGTCTGTTTCTTTTATTGCATAACTGCCAAACTGCAAAGCATCGTTTTCGATAGTCTTTGTGGCACTGCTTACACCGAAAGTAAGAACCTTACCAGCAGCGGGCTTATTAAATTCACGGTATTGACCGCTTTTAGCGTCAGTAAAATCACCGTTAGAATCTTTAACTGCATAGTTGCCTTTAGAATCTTTCACATATCCGTACGGAATGAACTTTTCAGCACTAGTTGCAGAAAGCGTGCCGCCCGCCGAAGGAACATCTTTTTGTTCAGGAGCAACAGCTACTGTAGCCGTACCCTGAAGAGCATAATCAGTTGCTGTTAAAAGTGTTTCGCCGTCTTTTGCAAGACCTTTAACAGTAACAGTGATTGTGCTGGTATTATTAACCTTAGCTTTAAGCTTAATAGTTTCATTGCCTGTTATTTCATCGGTCAATTCAACAATATGTATTGTTTTACCGTCGGTTGAAATAGTGTAATTAGAGTCTTTCACTAAATTGAGGGTAGTGTTTGCTACCCCGGTAAATTCGGCACCGGCGCTTGTCAATATAATATCCATGCCTGCAACATTGCCGGAAAAGTTGGCAAGCCTTAAAGAGAAATCGTATTCTTTGCCTGCTTCCGTAGGTGTGGCCTCGTTACCGAAAACCGTAATTGTGGGTTTAGCATTCGCATCAGCCGCGAAAGCATTCATCCCTACTGCCGAAGCTAACAGCGCGCCTGCTAAAATGATTGCTGAAATCTTTTTAATTTTCATTTTTATCCTCCTAAGCTATTTATAAAAATTGAGTGCGCTTATTTGTAATTTTATTTTAGCATAGCATAAAGTCGTTGTCAAGAAATCTTTAAGTTTAAAATGACGAAAAAAGCATATTTTTTTTGACTAAATTTAATAATCAGAGCCTTAAAAAAGTAAAATGACGACTATATAAACAAAATGAAACGCCGATTATTGTGAATTATTTTTATCGGATATTTTTTTATAACACAGGTCTACCGCTTTGCAGGCGAAAAATGCGATAAACGTACCCAAAACAGCGCCCGCCAAAACGTCGGTGGGGTAATGGACGTACAGATAAAGCCTTGAAAACGCTATAAGAACCGCGAGTACAAGAGCCGGTATGCCGAAGCGCCTATCTCGTATAAGCAATACCACCGCCGCCTCGAACGAGGCTAAGGTGTGACCCGACGGAAACGAAAAGTCGGAAAGCGGCTTTATAAGCATATCGGGCAGTATTGCGGGGTTCAGATCGTACGGTCTTATGCGGGCAACCGCATTTTTAAGTATAAGATTACCTATTATAAGACCTATAAGCAACGCCGCGCCCATGGATATGCCAGTTTTGCGCGTTTTTTTGAAAATTATAAAAAGCACCGCCGCGGCTATCCAAAAAATTCCGCCGTCGCCGAATTTGGTTATTATCGGCATAACCGCGTCAAGAAAGCGGCAGGAAAAATGCGTGTGTATGTAATCAAGTATTTTAAGCTCTGCTTGGTTCATTTTACGGAATCCCCCGTGTTTTGCATATCAATCGCCTTATAGGTATTGCCGTCGCGGCGGAGATATACATATTTATCAAACTTATCCTCGTAGATCGCGCCGTTGCGGTTAAGGGCGTTCACAAGGCGAACGCGGCAGCTGAAAAGATCGTCGCTGTACTTGTGGTAATCGGTAACGGTTAAGTCCTTTATGGCGTAGCTTTGATGCTCAAGCACAAACATTACAAGGCTTTTTCTTATATTTGTGTAAAAGTTGGTATCGGAATCGATATACTTTTTTACGCTTGCAAGGTTTGAATCGTTTTGCATATATTCGGCATAAACGCTTGCCGCCTTGCCCGCAATATCGCCGACTGCCTTCATTTCGTCAAAGCTTTGCACTACGCTGTAAACGCCGCCGTCCTCCCTTACGGTTAATTCCTTTCCGCCGGATGAGGCGGTTACGCTTTCGGGCTTATTTAAAAGATCGTTTGCGGTTATTATCTGCTTTTTAATAAGCTTATCCGATTTTAAAAGATCGCTTTTAATATTCGGCAGCTTTTCGTCAGCCCTGTCTTCGGGGTTTACGGTAATGCCGTTGATTTTAACCTCTGCGTCCGACGGAGCGGTGATTTTAAAGCTTTTATATACCGAGGAATCAAACTCAAGCCCCGAAACGGCGTATTTTTTAGTTTTGCCGTTCTTTTTAAGGTAAACGTTAAAAAGAACGGTATCGCCGGCTTTTATGTTATAGGCAACGTCGCAGTCCTTCGGCTTTACCGAAGAGGAAGCGGCGGTTATTTCCTTGCCGTTTGTTAATTCCTTTAACGCACTGTTAAAGCTTTCCTTGGTTTCGTAAGGGGAAAGCTTAAGCGAGTATTCTTTCCTTTCGGAGTAGATATCGCCCGTTTTAATTTTTGTTTCTATAAGCCTGTTAACGGTGGGTTCGGGCTGTGCCGCCTCGTAATCCGCAAGGCGGCCGTGCATTATAAAAAGCCCCGTTATAAGCAGCACGGCGAAAACCGCAACAGCCGTAAAATATATTTTATAAAATAACGATTTCTGTTTCATTACTGCTCCTTTGATACCACAAAATAGGTTGGTATTCGGCGCGGACTTGTAAATGCCTTATAGCGGTTTACAAGCCCCTGAAGCTGGTATTTATCAAGCTGGGATTTATCCATACCGTAAACGTCGTAATAATCGCGGTAATACATCATAGCCGAGGAGCCGCCGTCAAGCATAGCGGCGTTTATCGCGCCGTTTGCCACCATAAGCTCTATTACGTCGTTGCGCGTGGCGCCTATGCTGTCTACCGAGCGGCCGTCGGTTACAAGCATTATAACGGTGCCGTCCGCGCGCTGACCTATTGCCGTGCGCTGAGCTGTGCCGGTATCGTTATCCGCCTTGTAAAGCTTTACCGCGCTGCCCGACTGCTCTATAAGCACATTGCCTGTTTGGAAACAGACCGCGTCGCGTATACCCAGTTCGTCGGCTTCCTTTTTGGTCATAGATTCGCGGCAGATAAGCTTATCGTTTTTATCAAAGCCGATAAAGGTGCGCTTTGCGCCGTCGTTCCACACGTTTTTGCCCTGCGAATAGGTAAGCCCTATCGGGGTAGAGCCCTTGCCCTGACCGCCCGCGTCGGGGAATTCGCCGCCGTTTATCATTGCGGCGGCGCCGTACTTTTCGGCTATATCGAAAATGCGGGCGCCCGCGGCGGCAGCGGCATAGTTTTCGGACGAAACGCCCACGATTACGCGCTTCGGGTCCTTTACAAGAAGCAGATAGCCCTTAAATTTGGATTCGCTTAAAAACGAAAGCTTCATACCGTTCTTTGCGTCCGCCCATTCGTCGGTGCTGCCGTCGGTATAATTGTTTACGTCTATTACGTCGGTATTGACCTTTTCGCTGTCTGCAATAATTTTATTAACGGTGGACTTAGGCAAAAACAGACTCGGCGCCCATTTTGTTGCGCTTGCCTCTTTAGCCATTATAACAAGCATATTGCGCAGACTTTTGCTCGGACCGTAGCATATCATAAGCCCTGCCGAGTAAACGGTTACAATAACCATAACAAGCGCCGTGCCTGCCGATAAAAACGTTCTGCCTACCACGGTTTTAGCGGATAATTTTTGCTTTTGCGGTTTTTTTGCATTATCCTTTTCCGAAAATACCCAGCCCTGCTGTATACGGTAGCTTATAAAGAACAGCACTGTATCAACGATAATTTTAATAAGCGTTGAAAGGGCGGGAGCCGCCTTGAACGCCATACCTATAAGCGATACGAGTAGCGCGGAAACAAGCATTTGCGGAACGGCGAGTATATAATACCGTGCAAGCGAGCGGCGCGCCTTTTTTTCCGAATTAAACACCGCGGTGCGGTTTACGGTATAATTAACAAAAGAGGAGACCGCGCGCGCAATAACCGTGGCGGCAAGCGCCGTAGCGCCGCCGAGTGCTGATTTTAAAAGCCTTGAGGCTATATAGAAAAGCAGAATATCTATTATAAACGAAATACCTGAACTTAATATGTATGACAATATAAATCTGTATATTTTAAGCGAATCGCGCACGGGTCTGAAATGAGACGAGGAATTTTCGTCAAGGTAGACCGTTTCGATAGGTATTTCCTTTATTGCAACGCCGCGCTGCTTGAATTTAAGCAGCATATTCGTTTCGTACTCAAAGCGGTCGCCTTTAACCGAAAGCAAAAGCCCGAAAAGGGAAGCGGGGTATGCCCGAAGCCCCGTTTGCGTATCTGATATGCTCATACCGCACAGAACCTTGAACACGCCCGATGTTATGCGGTTGCCCATACGGCTGCGCCCCGGTACGTCCTCGCCCGAAAAATCGCGGCAGCCGAGTATAACGCGCTTTTTAGTATTATCCAAAGCGTTCGCGCAGGCAAGCGCGTCCTCAGGCAAATGCTGACCGTCGCCGTCTACCGTAACGGCGCCGACGGCGTTCGGATAATTCCTTAAAATATGGCGAAAGGCAACCTTAAGCGCCGCGCCCTTGCCGTGATTTTGCTTTCGGTGTATAACGGTGATATTTTCATCTGCCTTAGGAAAGTATTTAAGATGCGATTTATCACTGCCGTCGTTTACTATAATTATCCTTTTAAAGCCTATATCAAGCATTCCGTTAACGGTGTTTATAAGCCTTTCGTCCGGATTGAGCGACGGAATTATGACGAATATATTTTCATTCATCCCTGTAACCCCCAAAAAATGCATAATAACACATTTTATTCATTATACCGCCGCCGCGGATAATTGGCAAGTAACAAAACGGTTAAAAATCAAGGCGAGGGGGCAATTTGTTTTCCCACACCCTCCGTCATTGCGAAGCCGTGTAAACGGCTGTGGCAATCCGTTTTTCTTTTAGGGGTATTACGGATTCTTTCGCGCTTACCACTCTTGCGGTGCCCAAAAGTTGTTATTCGCTTGGAGCGCGAACAACTTTTGACTGCGGTGCCCGCCGTTGCTCGCTTCTTCCTGCACCGCAGGCTCTCGCAACGTCACTCAGAATGACATTGCGCGGCTTTCCTTTATTTGAGGAAAGTGTGTTCCTTGTTTGCGCTGTTTTCGTATTGGCTTGTGATTTTTAAAAACAGAATATAAAATATGTATATATTATAGGAGGAAGTTGATATGAACGGTAAAAAAATAATTAAAGCGGCGGTGCCGATTATTTTAAGCGGAGCGATGGTCCTATCGGTAAGCGCGGCGGAAAGCGAAGCCTTAAGCTTTGACGAAAAGAATATAGCGCTAAGCTTCGGGGTATTAAGCGACGTACATATTTGCCGCGCGGAGTTTTACGGCGAGTGGGAGCAGATACATTATTCCGAGGATAAATTTGTAACCGCGGTAAACTTTTTAAAAAACGATATAGGCAAAAAAAATATGAAGGCGCTTGTTATCGGCGGCGATGTGGCGGATACGCTGGGACCCGTTGATATGGAAAAAACCTACGAGGTTTTAAAAAAGTGCGTTGATCCTGAAAAAACCGAGGTTATAGCAACACCGGGAAATCACGATGTATATTATTCTACCGTAAGCTATCTTTTACAGCACGATCCGCAAAATCCGCTTGCTGGGAAAAACGGATTTGTTGAGTATAATCTGTTTGCCGAAAAATTAGGCGATTATGTATACAGGGACAAATCGCTTACGTCGGGAATGGATCTGATACAGGGGTATTACCATACCGTAAAAAACGGATTTCATTTTCTTTCAATGGTCTGCATAAGCGGAGATCCGAGCGAGGCGGCGCTTGACTGGACGAAAAAACAGCTTGATATTATAAGGGACAGCGGCAATAAGGGCAAGCCGGTGTTTGTGGTATCACACGCGCCGGTAACCGAAAAAACCGTGCAGGCGTTAAAGGATTACCCCGAAATTGTATTTCTTACAGGGCACACCCACGGCACGGTAAACGGCGAGTGCGTAACGCAGTATCAGGACAGCTTTACCGCGGTACACTGCGGAGCGCTTAAAAACAGCACGCCCGAATTCGGCAAAATCGAGGTTGATAAAAACGGCGTAATACGGTACAGCACGTATTATATGACGTATACCGAAACCGCTGATGAAGCCGCCGGCTACCCCGACCGCACCTATACGGTAACGCCCTTTAACGGCGGAGAGCATATTTTCACCGTTAATAAGGTTAAAAGCACCGAAGCTGCGGCAACAGAGGAAAAAGACGGGAACGGCAAAAAAACCGTTATTGCCGCCGCTGCCGGAGCAGCGGTATTGGCGGCGGGAGCGGCGGCTTTAATTGTTATTAAAAAAAGAAAAGCGGGTAAAAAGCGTTAATCCGATTCAACGCTTTTAATGGTTTTCATTTTAAGCTTTAAAAGCTGTTGTTTTTCAATATTTATATATATGCAGTCCCTGCACTGGCCCATTATGTCAAGCTCGATATCGTCTAAGGTACATACGCTGTTTTCTTCGTAAATACATAAATAATTATCGCATTTCATATTATCACCGATATTATTATATCACTTTCAAGCACCTTTTCTGTAACCAAAAACGGTTATAGAAACACAACCTTAAATAGGTAATAATATCCATAAAGGTGATAGTAATGTTTAAGATTGACAATGAAATGAAAAATGCCAATATACCGCGAACTGTACGCTTTACGGAACAGCTTTTCGACAGGCTTAACCGTGTGGCGGCGGCAGATAACATTTCCTTCAATCTTTTGGTACTGCAATGCTGTAAATATGCGCTTGACGATATGAACGAGGATAAGGATAAATAAAAATACAGGCTCTGCTTTACTGCGGAGCCTGTATTTTTTATCGGCAGATATATGAAGATGTCATTGCGAACGCCGTAAGGCGCGTGGCAATCCGTTTCTACGCCCCCTCGTCATTGCGAAGCCGTGTAAACGGCTGTGGCAATCCGTTTTTCCCCTTTAAAATAATAAAATTCTCTTGCGCTCGTGCCGCGCAGGCACCCTATTTCTGTACGGACAGAAATAGGGGAAAGAGCCGTCGGACACCCTTCCGATCGGGTTTCCGAACCTTCCTGTTCGAGCGGACAATTTAGCAAACAACGTTTTTAATAAAACTACATCTCCGCTCTCAACAAACGGCACAAGTGGATTCCCCTTGTGAATCCCCGTTCGTATAGTTTTACAGTGTATTAAGCTATATGGCACATATAGCTTAATAAAAACCGAAAGCTTTAATATCTCCGTAATGCTTTACAGGTATTAAAGCTTTTTTATTTTGTAAGTTCAGTACAAACCTTACTACAATGCTTTCAGCTTGTGCAAGGGTTTAAAAAGAGGAAAACGGATTGCCACAGCCGTTTACACGGCTTCGTAATGACGGGGGACGGGACGAGGCATTTCCGTAAAAGCGTTTATTCGGCATTATACAGGCGGTGATTTACTTCGTCCGCCTTTTTTATATACATACTCGGCGTTATGCCGAAATGCTTTTTAAACCTTTTTGTAAAATAGCTCATATCCGAAAAGCCTGTTTTGGCAAACACCGCCGAAACCTGTTTTTCGCCTTTGTCTATCAGCTTTTTTGCTTTTTCAAGCCTTAATATATTTATGTAGCTCATAGGCGTAAGCCCCGTAACGCACTTAAAACGCCTGCAAAAGTATTCTTCGGAATATCCGAAACGTCGGCTTAATGAGAAAGAGGATATTTCATTACAGCAGTTTTCCGAAATATATTTAAGTATATCCCTAAAGCGTTCATCGCTTAAAAGGCTCGGCCTTTCCAAAAGGCATTTCCTGTAAAGCAAGCCTAATATAAGGTATATGCCGCTTATAATAATAAGGGACGAGGAATTATCGCCGTTTTGCTCTTCGTTTATAAGGCGCTTAACGGCGGAAATAATTTCAGGGTCTGACGTAACGGGGAGAAAGTCGACAGTTTTTTCAGTGATCGGCTCAAGCAGGACTCTGCTTGCAAACGCCGAATTGTAAAACGATGAAACATCGAACATAATGGTATAATATGCGGTTCCCTCTTCCAAGGCGGTTCCCATATGTATTTTTTCGGGCGGTATAACCGCAAGCGAGCCGGCGCGCGCGGCAACCTCGGAATTGTTAAGCCTTATACTTATACTTCCCGAAACCACGTAAAGCAGTTCAATGCGTTCGTGCCAGTGCATACGAAAGCAAAGCGCATTTTTTGAAAAGGCTATGGGCTTTAAAATTTTAGCGGCGCTTTCACCGTATAAAACCGGCGTAAGCTCCTTGTTTGCGTCAAGAGCCATTTGTTCACCCCAAATGTCAAAATTGTACTTAAAGATATCAAAAAAGTTATTAAAAGAATTTTAATTATATGTTATCATATAATTAGAAAAAAATCAATTATTAAGGGGTGCTTTGATTTGAAGATAGGCGTTTGCGTTCACTTTGACAGTATGGAGGCTATGTCAAAAAAATTTGATGATATGCTGTCGGAGGGGTTTGATAACTGCCAGCTGATCTCCTGGAAGCCGGAGCTGTGGACAAAGGAAAACCTTGATAAGCTTAACGGCTTAATTAAGGAAAAGGGCATTACCGTATCTGCCTTTTGGTGCGGCTGGGAGGGTCCCGCCGCGTGGAACTTTTACGACGGGCAGATAACGCTCGGTCTTGTTCCGCCCGAATACCGTGTTATGAGAATTAAAAATCTGTGTGACGGCGCGGATTTTGCAAACGGATTGGGAGTTAAAAATGTTGTTACCCATATGGGCTTTATTCCCGAAAATCCGAACGATCCGCAATTTGCGCCGTTTTGCGTTGCCGTAAGACAGGTTGCACAGCATTTAAAGGCTAACGGGCAGTATTTGCTGTTTGAAACCGGTCAGGAAACGCCCGTTACTATGCTACGCTGCTTTGAAAAGGCGGGCTGCGATAACTTAGGCGTTAATCTTGATACCGCCAACGTTATTCTTTACGGAAAGGCAAATCCGGTGGACGCGCTTGATGTTTTCGGCAAATATGTTATGAATCTTCACGCCAAGGACGGGTTTTACCCTACCGATGGGCATAATCTCGGCAAAGAGGTCCGCATAGGCGACGGAAAGGTGGATTTCAGGGCGCTTTTCAAAAAGCTTAAGGAGCTTAATTATGATTCCTATGTAACGATTGAACGCGAGATAGACGGCGAAAGGCAGACCGAGGATATAAGATATGCGAAGGCTTATCTTAAAAATATAATAGACGAAATATACGGAGGTTGAAAAAATGTTAAAGGTAGCTTTGGTAGGCGTAGGCGGAATAAGCGGCGCACATATTCCTGCGTGGGAGGAGCGGCGCGACGCCGAACTTGTTGCGCTTTGCGATATACGCGCGGAGCAGATGGAAAAATATAAGAACAAGCATTGCTACACCGATTTTGACGAAATGCTTAAAAATGAAGAAATAGACATACTTGACATATGCCTGCCTACATATCTGCACGCAGAGTTTGCAATTAAGGCTATGAATATGGGAATAAACGTTATTTGCGAAAAGCCCGTATCTTTAAACGCTGCCGACGTTGCGCGCGTTTACAGCACCGCAAAGAGCAATAACGTTAAATTTATGGTAGCGCAGGTTTTGCGTTTTTGGCCGGAATACAGTATCATAAAAGAAATATACGATACGGGCAAATACGGCAGGCTGCTTTCGGGGCATATGGGCAGGCTCGGAGTTCGCCCGAAGTGGAGCTGGGACGGCTGGATGATGGACGAGAACCGAAGCGGACTTGTACCGTTTGATCTGCATATTCACGATCTTGATTTTATTGTTTACGCTTTCGGAAAGCCGAAGGAATTTAAGGATTACAGGGCAAGGTCTGAAAATCAGGACTATATTAACTCGATTTACGAATACGACGGATTTTTCATAACGACCGAGGCGGCGTGGTATGACGCGCCCTATCTCTTTGCGGCAAATTTCCGTTTTCAGTTTGAAAAGGCGCTTGCGGTGTTCGAAAATCACGAAATGACAATTTATGAAAAAGACGGTAAGATCTTCAAGCCGGTTTCGCAATCGGGTGAGGATACCGGAGATATAGGTCTGCCGAAAAGCAATGCATATTCCAATGAGATAAATTATTTTGCCGATTGCGTTCTTTCCGCCGCCGAGCCCGACAGGGTTAAGCCCGCAGAGCTTGAAACGGTAATAAGCATTTTAAAGGCGCTTTAATTAAAATATCGGTGCTTCAAAATCTGATGTCATTGCGAGTGACGTTGCTTTCGCTGCGGGCAGGATAAAGCGAGCAACGGCGGGCGCCGCGGTCAAAAGTTGTTAGCGCTCCAAGCTAAAACAACTTTTGGGTACCGCAAGAGTGAGTAAGGTGCGCGGCAATCCGTTTTCCCATACCTTCTGTCATTGCGAACGCCGTAAGGCGTGTGGCAATCCGTTCTCTTTGAGGGGTATTACGGATTCTTTCGTGCTCCGCGCTCAGAATGACACACCGTTTAGTTATTGCTAACACCGTAAGGTGCGCGGCAATCCGTTAAATTTTATTACTGTTAAAAAAACAGGCGAAAGCCTGTTTGAGCGTGTCGAAAAAGTCGACACGCTCTTGGACGGGAATGCCGTTCGCTCGAA
>ERZ833963.2703-NODE-2703-length-16165-cov-5.898076_pt1 | contig 16165 bp, 16 predicted proteins | sample MGYA00519693_ERZ833963 | MGnify/ENA primary metagenome ERZ833963 (study PRJEB31850, sample SAMEA3708748) | human gut metagenome | biome: human gut; feature: human-associated habitat; material: faeces | place: China | collected 2014 ... | reverse complement strand
ACCGCCGCTACAGACGCAATCGGTTTTTACGTTTTTATCGACAGCCGGTACAAGTCGGCAGTACAGCGCAGGGAGCGGCACGCCGCTCCCCTACAGCGCACGTTTGTTTGTTAATTTCACAAAATTATTCCCTATTCATTTTTCAGTATTCATGATTCACTTAATAATTATAAGTACCCCAGATACCGTCCCACGCGGCGTTCGGCCCGCTGCAGCAGCTGGCACACGCTTGCCGGGCTGACGCCCCGGTCGATGGCGACCTCCTTCTGCGGGTGGCCGTGCAGGTAGACCGCCACGACCGTTTCATACTGCAGCGGCGTCAGCGCCACACGCAGCATGGTGTTCAGGCGCTCCGTATCCGGCTCACGGAGCGAGGCCTTGGAAAGAATCGGATGCATAACGATAGAATCCCCTTTCATAATAGTGTTCGCACAGGAGCGCAAGCTCCCGGCACTGCCGTCTGGCCTCGCACAGCTTGCGCAGGCGGTTGGCCAGCACCGCGCGCGTCTGCGCATCGGCCGTACCGCGCCGCAGGCGGCGCAGACGGCTGATCTGAATGTCCAGCCGGGCTGCCGCCTCGCGATACCCGGCCGATAGCTCCGCCAGTCTCATCCCACCGCAACCAGACAGGAGCGGAACACGACTCTGGCGTATTCCGGCAGGCACGCCGGGCACAGGCAGCCGATGTCCATGCAGTAGCAATAGCCCCCTGCCACCAGCTCCGTTCCGCACCAGACGCACCAGCACAGCGTCTGTCCCTGCTTCATTCCGGTCTCACCTCCTTCCATCGCTTCCGCCGCAAATGCAGTTCGTTCCCGCAATTTCCAGTTATTTCCATTTCTCTGGCGTCAGCATATCATTTTGTTCGTTCCGTGTCAATCGTTAATTCCCTAACAAGACAAATTTCGACAAAACTTTTTCCAGAAAATCCCAATTTTGGCACACGGCTTGACGAACCGGCCGGAATCGGGTATGATTATGGCATTACCATGCCGGAGGAGGGCGAGCGGATGACAGACACGGAGGCCATGCATGAGGCGCTGGCGCTGGCGCGTGAGGCGGCAGACGAGGGCGAGGTGCCCGTCGGCTGCATCGTCACGGACGGCGAGCGCATCGTCGGGCGCGGCCGCAACCGCCGCGAAACCGGCAAAAGCGCGCTGGCCCACGCGGAGCTGGAGGCCATTGCCGAGGCCTGCCGCACGCTCGGCGGCTGGCGGCTGTGGCGCTGCACGCTCTATGTCACGCTCGAACCTTGCCCCATGTGCGCCGGAGCCATCATCAACGCCCGCATCCCCCGCGTCGTGTTCGGCGCGCCGGACCCGAAGGCAGGCTCGTGCGGCAGCATGACCGACCTGTTCGCCCTGCCGTATAACCACTGCCCCGCCTGCGAGGGCGGCGTCCTGGAGGAGGAATGTGCGCAGCTGCTGCGAGACTTTTTCCGCGCGCTGCGGCTCGCTCCCCCAAAGCCGCGCTGGAAGCCCGCCGTGCTTCCGGCGCAGGGAGGAGATCACGCATGAAAAAACGTTCGTTCCGGATCTACCTGATCCTGACGCTTTTTTGGACGGCGGGGATCTTTCTGCACTCCGCCATGCCGGCCGCGGCCAGCAACGCGGAAAGCGGCGGCGTGCTTGCCGTGGTGCAGATGATTCTGCCGTGGATCACGCACGGCGTGCTGCGCAAGGCGGCGCATTTTCTGGAATTTGCCGTGCTCGGCATCCTGCTGACGGGCACATTCCACGGCGCACGGAATTTTACGCTGGCCAAGCCGATGCTGTTCGCCGTGCTCACGGCCATGACCGACGAGACCATCCAGGCCTTCACGCCGGGGCGCAACTGTGCGCTGAGCGACGTGTGGCTCGATGCCGCCGGAGCGCTGACGGGCGCCGTTCTGCTGTGGCTCATTTTCAAGCTGCGCAAAAAATAAGGCCGTTCTCCGCGTTTTGGCTTGTATTTTCCCGGATATCGGATATAATGGACAGATACGGAAACTAAGGAAAGAAGGGCTTTTCCCATGTGCGATTGCTGCAAAGAAAAAAAAGAAAAGTTTTACATCACCACGCCGATCTATTATCCCTCGGATAAGCTCCACATCGGCCACACCTACTGTACCGTAGCCACGGATGCCATGGCGCGCTACAAGCGCCTGCGCGGCTATGACGTGATGTTCCTGACCGGCACGGACGAGCACGGCCAGAAGATCGAGAACCGCGCCAAGGAGGCCGGCATCACACCGAAGCAGTTCGTCGACCAGATCGTCGAGGGTGAGCGCGGCGTGCTCGATCTGTGGAAGCTGATGAACATCTCCTATGACCGCTTCATCCGCACCACGGACGAATACCACATCAAGGCCATCCAGCGCATCTTCAAGAAGATGTATGAGAACGGCGACATCTACAAGGGAAAATACACCGGCATGTACTGCACGCCGTGCGAATCGTTCTGGACGGAGAGCCAGCTGAAGGACGGCAAGTGCCCCGACTGCGGCCGCGAGGTCCAGCCCGCCGAGGAGGAGGCCTATTTCTTCCGTCTCTCGAAATATGCCCAGCCCGTGCGCGATCTGCTGATGAACACGGACTATCTCCAGCCGCGCTCCCGCGTCAACGAGATGGTGCGCAACTTCATCGATCCCGGTCTGGAGGACCTGTGCGTCTCCCGCACGAGCTTCACCTGGGGCGTCCCCGTGGACTTCGATCCGGGCCACGTCGTCTATGTGTGGGTCGACGCCCTGTTCAACTACACGACGGCCCTCGGCTTTGAGAACGACGCTCACCATGACTATGACCGCTACTGGCCTGCCGACGTCCACTTTGTCGGCAAGGAGATCGTCCGCTTCCACTCCATCATCTGGCCCGCCATGCTCATGAGCATGGGCATGCCCCTGCCGAAGAAGGTCTTCGGCCACGGCTGGCTGCTGCTCGGCGGCGGCAAGATGTCGAAGTCGAAGGGCAACGTCGTCGACCCCGTCGTGCTCGCCGAGCGCTACGGCGTGGACGCGCTGCGCTACTACCTGCTGCGCGAGTTCCCGCTCGGCAGTGACGGCAACTTCTCCAACGAGCTGCTCATCTCCCGCATCAACACCGACCTTGCCAACGACCTCGGCAACCTCCTGAGCCGCACCGTCGCCATGGTCATCAAGTACTTCGGCGGCACGCTGCCGGCAGAGCGCGAGCATGATGCGCTCGATGACGAGCTCATCGCCATGGCATCCGCCCTGCGCGAAACGTACGCCGGCTATATGGATAACTTCGGCACGCAGCAGGCGCTCATTGAGGTGTTCAAGGTCATCTCCCGCGCCAACAAGTATATCGACGAGACCGCCCCCTGGGTGCTCGCCAAGGACGAGAGCAAGCGCGCGCGCCTGGCCACGGTGCTGTATAACCTGCTTGAGACACTGCGCATCACCGTGACGCTCCTGCTGCCGTTCATTCCCGACAGCTGCGAGAAGGCCTTCGCGCAGATCGGCGCGACAGCCGAGCAGACCACATGGGACAACGCCGCCGTCTGGGGCGTGCTGCCCGCGGATGTCACGGTCCAGAAAGGCGAGACGCTCTTCCCGCGCATCGACATGGCCAAGGAGCTCACCGAGCTCGAGGCGCTCAAGGCGGCAAAAAAAGCGGCCGCCGCGCCGAAGTCCGCGCCCGTGCTGCCGGATGTGACGATCGACGAATTTGCCAAGTGCGATATGCGCGTGTGCAAGGTGCTCAAGTGCGAGCCGGTGAAAAAGTCCGACAAGCTCCTGTGCTTCACGCTCGACGACGGCAGCGGCACCGACCGGCAGATCCTCTCCGGCATCGCCAAGTTCTACCGCCCCGAGGAGCTCGTGGGCAAGACGGTCGTCGCCATCCTGAACCTGCCGCCGCGCAAGATGATGGGTATGGCCTCCAACGGCATGCTCCTTTCGGCGGAGAAGGACGGCAAGCTCAACCTGCTCATGCTCGATGACAGCGTGCCCGCCGGCGCACAGCTCTGCTGAGCGATCCCGCACACGTTCGGGAAGGCTCGCAGTACGAGCCTTCCCGTTTTTCCGGCAGATGCGGAACTTTTTCCGCGCCCGGACGTCAAGCCCTTCGTAATCTCCCGCACATAAAGGAGGAATTGCCCCTTGAAGCTGTTTTCCTCGCCGCCGCGTCCAACGGGTACCCAGCGGCCGACTACCGATAACATGCAGCAGCGACCCGCTCAGCAGCGGCCAGCTCAACAGCGGCCGGCTCAACAGCGGCCGGCTCAACAGCGGCCGGCGCAGCAGCAACCCGCCCGGCAGCAGCCCGCTCAGCAGCGGCCTGCCCGGCAGCGGAAGCCGCAGAGCGCCGACATGTGGACGGAGAATGCCGCCGCGCAGCCGCGCCGCAACGCGCCGGACGACCGCCGGCGTGTGCAGCAGACTGCCCCGGCCCCGACCGGCAAGCACGGCCGCAAGGCCAAAAAAGCCAAAAAGCCGAAGAAGAAAAAAAGCGTCGGCCGTAGGCTGCTCATTCTCTTTCTCGTGCTGGCCATTCTCGCCGGGCTGTATCTGACGGCGGTCTATTCTGACATTCCGTTCATCGCCAAGTGGCGCACGGCCTATATCCAGACGGCTATGAACACGCTCAGCCACCAGTGGCTGGCAACGGCTTTCATACCGCGCAGCGTCATCGACAAGGTCGTCGCCGAAATGGAGGCCGCGCGAGAGGCGCAGATCGGCGTCAACAGTGAGTGGGACGAGGGAGAGAGCGAGTCCCGCAATCCGACGCTCACCGACACCAAGGGCATGAGCAAGGAAGAGATCACGTTTTACAACCTCTTCTGGGAGGTAGACGTGCCGAGCATGCAGGCGTATGTCAAGGAGCATCCCGACGCGCTCGCCGCCGGGTGGAGCCGCATCAACATCGACCACTCCGCGCTCACGGATAACGGCACCAGCATCCGCACCATCCAGGGCGAGCAGGTGCTCGCGATCGATGCGCAAAACGAGATCCTCATCGTGCGCGAAAAGGGCAGCACCTATCGCGGCGTACTTGTCGTGATGAAGGATCCGTCGCGCCTGAGTCTGCACGCTGCGACCACGCTCGGCAGCATCGGCCAGTACTGCGGCCAGATCGCGCAGGCGCACGGCGGCGTCATCGGCATGACCGGCTCGGGCTTCATCGATCCGGGCGGCACCGGCAACGGCGGCACGCTCGCGGGCTACGCCATGTGCAACGGCAGGGCCTACGGCGACCACATGGGCTATGGCTACAAGCGGCTCGAGCTGCATGCGGACAACCGCATCTACATCCGCGACAGCACCTCCCCCGTCTCGTCCGACACGACGGACGCGGTCGAGTTCTCCCCCGCCATGATCATCGACGGGGAGACGGTCGTCAATGCCCGCAGCGGCTTCTCCGACCTGCAGCCGCGCGCCTGTCTCGGGCAGTCGAAGTACGGCGAGATCATCGCCCTGCTTGTCGAGGGCCGGCTGACAACATCGGTCGGCATCAGCGTGCCGGACTGCGCGGCCATCATGGCCAAGCACGACTGTATGCAGGCCATGAACCTCGACGGCGGCACCAGCGCCATGATCTGGTACAAGGGCAAGTACATCATGCGCAGCTCCAACCCCGCGCTCACCGCCGGGCGGACGCTGCCAAACGCCTTTGTCTACGCCGGAAATTAACGGAATCCGAAACGTCCCTGACCGCCGGTCAGGGACGTTTGTTTGCCTTGTACAAATCTTTTTTCGCCGCCGGCGTGCAGTTTCGTGAAAATGGGGCTTGCAATCCGCTCCCGGACGTGGTAGAGTAACACCATCGACAAACCGATGACCGAGAGGAGTACCCATTTACGAAGCTTTCAGAGAGCAGCGGACGGTGGAAGCGCTGCAGCGGACGAATGGCGAATGGACTCGCGAGGGCAAACCGATTGCAGCAGCATGAGGGGCGACGGTGGCCGCGGCCGTTATCCGGCGGAGCGTATGATCGTACGTGCAAAGTGGGCGCATGAGCGCCAATATGGGTGGCACCGCAGGAGTTACAGTCTTGTCCCATGAAACGGAAGGAACCGTTTCGTGGACGAGGCTTTTTTTATTGCTCAAATCACCGCAGGAGGGATGCATATGACACGGAGGACCAGACGATGGCGTGGCGGCCGGAGAGTTTTTGCCGCGTCAGACCGTATCCGAACATCACAAACCAACCGTTTCATAAAATATAAGGAGAATTTGCTATGAATAAAACGTTCCGAAAGATCGTCGGCGGCGCGCTCGCCGTCACCGCGCTCATGGGCCTGGCTGCCTGCGGCAGCAAGACCGAAGACGACAAGGCCGAGGGTAAGACCTACAAGGTCGGCATCGTGCAGTTTGTGGATGATGCGTCCCTCAACCAGATCGAGGCGGCCATCGAGGCCGAGCTCGACGCGAAGGCCAAGGAGCTGGGCGTGACCTTCGATTACACGCTCTACAACGGTCAGGGCGACGCCACGACCCTCAACCAGATCGGCGCAGAGCTCGTCGGCAAGGGCGTGGATCTGATCGTGCCGATCGCGACCCCGGCCGTGAAGATCATGCAGTCCGCCACCGAGGACACCGAGATCCCCATCGTGTTCTCCGCCGTGTCTGACCCCGTCGGCAGCGGCATCGTCGATGCGCTCGACGCGCCCGGCGGCCGCATCACCGGCACGAGCGACGCGCTCAACACCAAGGGTCTGCTCGATCTGATGCTCGCCCAGAACCCGGACGTCAAGACCGTCGGCCTGCTCTACTCCAAGAGCGAGGACTCGTCCAAGCAGCCGATCGAAGACGCGAAGGCCTACCTTGAGGGCAAGGGTATCCGCTGCGTAGAAAAGACCGGCACGACCACCGACGAGATCACCTCCGCCGTCGACGCGCTCATCGCCGAGAAGGTCGACGCCGTCTTTACCCCGACCGACAACACCGTCATGACCGCAGAGCTTGCCATCTATGAGAAGTTCCTCAGCGCCAAGATCCCGCAGTACTGCGGCGCGGACTCCTTCGCACTCAACGGCGCATTCGTCGGCTACGGTGTGGATTACACCGCGCTCGGCAAGATGACGGCCGACATGGTCGTGCAGGTGCTGGTCGACGGCAAGAGCCCCGCCACGCTGCCGGTCGCGACCTTCGACAACGGCATCGCCATGATCAATACGGACAGCTGCACCGCGCTCGGCTACGATCTCGCGGCTGTCAAGCAGGCGTTTGACGGCAAGTGCAGCTCCGTGCTCGAGACGACCACGCAGCAGAATTTTGACTGATATCTGACATTCCGAAGGAGGGGCGTTTATGCTGACAGTGTTGAAGACCGCGCTTGAGGTCGGCCTGATTTACGGCCTCGTCGCGCTGGCGCTGTTCATCAGCTTTTCCATCCTGAACATTGCAGACCTCTCGACCGACGGCTGCTTTACGCTCGGCTGCGCCGTGGGCGCGATGCTCACCATCGCGGGGCATCCGCTTCTGGCGCTGCCTGCGGCCATGGCCGCGGGTGTGCTCTCGGGCTTCATCACCGCCTTTTTGCAGACGCGCCTCGGCGTGGAGAGCATCCTCGCCGGCATCATCTCGAACACCGGCCTGTATACGATCAACCTCGCGGTCATGGGCTTTTCGTCCAACGTGTCCATCACGGGGCGCGATACGGTCTTTTCGCTCTTTAAGGCGCTCACCGGCGGCAGCCAGTGGAGCACGCTGGTGCTGCTCGCGCTGCTGCTGGGCGTGATCGCGGTCGTGCTCATCCGGTTTTTCGGCACGTCACTCGGGCTTTCCATCCGCGCGACGGGCGACAGTCTCGACATGGTCAGCGCCTCCTCCATCAACCCCAAGGTCACCATCACGATCGGCCTGTGCCTCGCCAACGCCCTCACGGCACTCTCCGGCTGCCTGATCGGTGAGTACAACAAGTTCTGCGACATCAACCTCGGCACCGGCATGGTCACGATCGCGCTGGCGAGCCTGATCATCGGCGAGGTCTTTGCCGGCCGCCGCGGCGGTGTCGGCAAGCGTGTCGTCTGCGTCATGCTCGGCAGCATCGTCTACCGCCTGATCATCGCGCTGGCGCTGCGGCTGAACATCTCGGCCGAATACTTCAAGCTCGTCTCCGCCGTCATCGTGGCCGTCGCCATTGCCGCGCCGAATATGAAGGACTATGTCCATCTGGCAAAGATCCGCTCCAACGCGCGCAAGCTGCGCGCCCTGTCCGGAAAGGGGGATGAGACCGATGCTTGAACTTTCCCACGTCAGCAAGACGTTCAACGCCGGAACGGTGAACGAAAAGCGCGCCCTGTGCGACCTGTCGCTCACGCTCGCCGACGGAGAATTTGCCACCATCGTCGGCTCGAACGGCGCGGGCAAGAGCACGCTCTTCAACGCCATCGCCGGTATGTTCTATGTCGATGACGGCATCCTCCGGCTTGACGGGCGGGACATCACGTTCCTGCCGCCGCACAAGCGCAGCCGCCGCATCGGCCACCTGTTTCAGGACCCGCTCAAGGGCACCGCGCCGCACATGACCATTGAGGAGAACCTCGCCGTGGCGTATCTGCGCGCACCGGAAAAGCACAAGCAGCTGCGCCGCGTCAGCCGCAAGGACCGGGAATTCTTCCGCGATGCGCTCGCCCAGCTCGACATGGGGCTCGAGGACCGCATGAACACGCCCGTCGGTCTGCTCTCCGGCGGTCAGCGGCAGGCGCTGACGCTGCTCATGGCCACCATGGTCACGCCCGAGCTGCTGCTGCTCGATGAGCACACGGCGGCGCTCGACCCCGTGACGGCCGACAAGGTGCTCACGCTCACGCGCAGCATCGTCTCCGAGCGCAGCATCTCCTGCCTCATGATCACGCACAATATGCACCAGGCACTCGAGCTCGGCTCGCGCACGCTCATGATGGACGCCGGGCGCATCGTGCTCGACGTCTCCGGGGCGCAGCGCGCGGACATGACCGTGCAGGGGCTCATAGATGCCTTCGCCGCTCAGGCGGGCACGGCGTTTGACAACGACCGCGTCCTGCTGTCCACGGCAGAAGGCACGGAAACCTGAATTCCGGAAAAGAAAAATCAGCCGCCCTGCGGGCGGCTGATTTTTCGTGTTTATGCACTTAATAGAACGTGGCCACCGGTTCCTCCGGTTTTTCGACCTCCTGCACGGACAGCACCGTGAGCACCGGGCCTTTTCGGCCGTAGGCGCGGTGGAACTTGTAGTCCAGCCGGGCCGTGATGATCGCCCACTCGTCGTTGCGGATCTCGTCGGCGTGCTCCCACACGCACACGACGCCCGCGAACTGAATGTCCTGCACGCAGCAGGTCATGATGTGCCGGCCGGCGATGAAGCAGCCCTTCGGCACGTTCTTGCGCACGAGGCAGCGGCACTTGACCTCGATGGTCTTGCCGTCGTATTTCTTTGGCTCCTCGGACATGTCGCGGTACCAGAGGGCGAAGTCGCGGTCCTCGATTTCGATGACCGGCGCGTCAACGTCAAACGGCAGCGGGTCCTCGATGTCGTCGTACACGACCTTGCCGTCGGTGTACTCATACGCGATGTCGCAGCGGCGGGAGATGGCGCGGATGATGCGGTGCATCTCCATGCGATCCATGTTGTCGTTGTAGCGGTTGAGCACGACGAGCTCGGCGCTCTTGAGCTTATCGACCGTGAGCTGACGCATATTCGCATTGTAGCTCACGAACGTCGTCGCATCGCAGAAGAGAAACTCCTGCGCGACCGCCCAGTTTTCCGGCAGGCTGCCGTAGAGCGAGTCGAGCATCCACATACCGTTGTACTCCACGAGCACGCGCTCGGGGTGCAGCTCGTCCTGCAGCGCGAGCAGATAGTCGCGCGTGAGGTCGGACTCCTCGTCGACATTGCGCACGTAGACATTTCCGGCGCAGAATCTGTCCGGCTCGTAGACCTCCTCGCCGTCCTCGCACAGCAGCAGCAGCGTGCGCTCGCCCTTGTGGAAGCGGTTGTCCTCGAGGGTCTCCTGAATGAACTTCGTCTTGCCGGCCTCGAGGAAGCCGGTGAAGAGGTAGACCGGAACGTCCGGCGCCTGCTGTTTTTTATCAGCCAATGTGGAACAGCTCCTTCAGCGCATCCTCCGCCAGATGCGAACCGATCACGCACACGCGGCCGGTGACCTGCGCGCTGCCGCGGCGGACATCGGACTCGCCGGGCACATAGTCAAAGTGAATCCAGCCGCCGTCGGTCGCGGGCACGATGCCCTTGGCGCGCAGAACGATGCCGTAGCGGTGCTCGTTGATGAGCGCGTCGAGCGCGGTGCGGATCTCGTCGTCGGTGTACTTGCGCGGCGTCTCCGTGCCCCAGCTCGTGAACACCTCGTCGGCGTGGTGATGATGGTGGTCATGATCGTGATCGCAGCAGTGGTCATGATCATCGTGATCATGATGATGCTCATGCTCATGCTCATCGTCGTCATCTTCGTCATGGTCATGATGATGGCCGCAGCAGCAGGCGTGATCGTCATCGTCATGGTCATGATGATGGTGTTCATGTTCGTCCTCGGCGGCCTCGGCCGTGAGGTGCTCGAGCTCGGCCGAGAGCGTGTCGCGGCGCTCCATCGTCTGGAGGATCTGTTTGCCGTCGAGCTCCGTCCAGGGCGTTGTCACGATGGTCGCGGTCGGGTTCTTCTCACGCAGCAGCGCCACGGCGGCGTCGAGCTTCTCGGGACGGATGCCCTCGGTGCGCGAGAGGATGATGGCGCTCGCGTTCTCGACCTGGTTGTTGAAGAACTCGCCGAAGTTTTTCATATACATCCTGCACTTGTTGGCGTCGACCACGGTCGTGAAGCCGTTGAGCACCAGCTCATCGGACTGCACGCCCTGCACCGCGCGGATGACGTCGCTGAGCTTGCCGACACCCGAGGGCTCGATGAGGATGCGGTCGGGGTGAAACTGCGCCAGCACCTTCTGCAGTGCGTCGGCAAAGTCCCCCACGAGGCTGCAGCAGATGCAGCCGGAGTTCATCTCGTTGATCTGTACGCCGGAGTCCTTGAGAAAGCCGCCGTCGATGGCGATCTCACCGAACTCGTTTTCGATCAGCACGATCTTTTCGCCCGTGTATGCCTCGGCGATCAGCTTTTTGATCAGCGTGGTCTTGCCGGCACCGAGAAAACCGGAGAAAATATCAATTTTTGTCATAAAAGAAAGCACTTCCTGTCTGGGGTCGCACCCCAAAATTTTGTCCATTATTATAGCACATATTTGTGAACGAAACAAGTCCGGCGCGTCGAGAAGACGGCGTTGCGTTTTTGCTGCCGCTGCGGTAAAATGACGGCATGAAACGAAATGATTTTTGGACAACTGCAAAACAAAATTGGCGCGCACTCGTCTACCTGCTCGTGCTCACGGTGCTGGCGGTCGTGCTCGTGGTCATATGCGTCCGGCGCGGACAGGATGCCGCGCAGCCCTCGCCCACGCCGCGTACCTCGGCCGAGGTGCGCAAGGATGCGGCGCAGACGCTGCTCGACGGCATGACCACGCACGAGAAGATCTGCCAGCTGCTGATCGTACACCCGGAGGCGCTCACCGGCGGCAGCACCGTCACGGGCATGACGGACGAACTCGCCGCTGCGCTGCGTGCCTACCCCGTCGGCGGTCTGCTGCTCTCGGCGGGGAACATGACCTCCGGCGAACAGCTTGCGGCGCTCACCGCTGCGCTTTCGAACGGGTGCAAAACGGCGCCGCTCATCTCGGTCGACGAGGAGGGTGGCCGCGTCGCGCGGCTGATGAACACCGTCGGCACGACGAAGCTCGGCAGCATGTACAGCTACCGCGCACAGGGTACGCAGGGCGCGCACGACAATGCGCAGACCATCGCACGCGACATCGCGGCCTACGGCTTCAACACGGACTTTGCGCCCGTGGCCGACGTCTGGACGAACAAGCGCAGCAGCGCCATCGGCGACCGCGCCTACAGTGACGACTATGACGAGGCGGCAGAGCTTGTCGCCGCCGCCGTCAAGGGCTTTCACGACGGGGGCGTCATCTGCTGCCTGAAGCACTTCCCCGGTCACGGCAGCACAAAAACCGACTCACATGACGGCGCCGCCACGGTCGACAAGACGCTGCCGCAGCTGCGGCAGGAGGATCTCAAGCCGTTCGTCTCCGGCATCGCCGCCGGAGCGGACATGGTCATGGTCGGGCATCTGACCGTGCCGACGATGGACGATGCGCCTGCCTCCGTGTCGCACAAGATCGTCACGAATCTGCTGCGCTACGACCTCGGCTTTCGCGGCGTGATCGTCACGGACGGGCTGCAGATGCAGGCGCTCGCGCAGTACACAGACGGAGAAAAGGCCGTGCTTGCGCTCGCCGCCGGAAACGATATGCTGCTCGAGATCAGCGACGTACCCGGCACGGTCGCGGCCATCGAAAAAGCGCTCGCCGACGGGACGCTCTCGCGCGCGGCACTCGACGAGAGCGTGCTGCGTATTTTGCAGCTCAAGCTCGCACACGGCATTGTGGACATGCCGGAAAGCGGCTGATCTCTCACAACATTTTAAGAAAGCTGTGCTACAGTCATTGGGACGTGATGACCGTTCGCGTCAGAGATGCCCCTTCTTTCTTCCCCCAAAAAAGATCAGAGCAGCCGCTGCTTCCGGCGCCGCTCTGATCTTTTTTGTTGTCGGGCGGCGCAAAACGTGGTATGCTAGACTATCACCTGCAAAGAGGAGAAGCCCATGCAATTCGTTGACATTGAAAAAAAAGACGGCGGCGCATACCTGCACCGCTATGACCTGCATTATATTGACCGCACCGGCTGCCCGCGCACCTATGAGATGGTCAGCCGTGACCGGAACATCGACTCGCTCGCGCATCTGCAGCAGCACCGCACGGACGCCGTCGTCATGGTGCTCACAGACGCAAAGCGCGAGCACATGGCGCTCAACCATGAGTTTCGCATGGAGCTCGGCCAGCGCATCTACGGACTGCCCGGCGGGCTCATCGAGCCGGGCGAAACGCCCGAGGAGGCCGCGCGCCGCGAGCTGGGCGAGGAAACGGGGCTGCGGCTGGTCGCCATCACGCACGTGCTGCCGCCGGCAGCGTGCACGGTCGGCATCGGCGACGAGCGCACGGTGTGCCTGTTCGGCATCGCCGAGGGGACGTTCCGCCCGAGCAGCGACCCCATGGAGGAGATCGAATCCGGCTGGTATACGCGCGCGCAGGTGCGCGCCCTGCACGAGACGGACCTGTTCGGCTCGTGGGCGCTGGCATACAGCTGGATGTTCGCAAACGGCTGTCTTCCGGAAGTCTGAGGGAGGTGCGCCATGTTTTACACCGAGACCTACTGCCCCGGCGTCGCCGATTTTGACCGCGACGGCAAGCTCGCCTATGAGGCGATCCTGCGCATTCTGGAAAACACCGCAAGCCGCCACTCCGATTCCTCCGGCGACGATGTGATCGACGGCAGCCGCCGCGGCATCACATGGGTGCTGACCGACTGGCGCGTCGAGATCGTGCGCCGGCCGCAGAGCAAAGCCCCCCTGCAGGTCGCGACTTGGGTGCGCGACAATGCCCCCGTGGGACGCGTTTTCCGCGATTACACGATCACGGACACGAGCGGAACGGAGCTCGTGCGCGCCGAATCGCGGCTGATCCTGTTCGACCTGCGCACGGAAAAGATCGTGCGCATCGACCGCGAACGCTTCGCGTCCTACCGGCCGGAGGCACGCAGTGTCTTCCCCGACACTGCGCCGCGGCTGCGCGCGCCCGCTGTCTTTGACACGCAGACGGTGCTGCCGCTGCGACGCTGCGACATCGATTTTAACGGCCATGTGCACAACACGAGATATCTCGAGTTCGCGCTTGAGGCGCTGCCGGAAACCATGCGCTGCGACGCGTTTCGCGGCTTTCGCATCGTCTATCCGAAGGCGGTCAAGGACACGAAGACCGTCACGCTCAAGTACACCGCCGCAGACGACGGCGCGTTTGTATGTCTGTACAGCGCGGACACGCTGTGCACGATCGTCCGCTTTGAGACCTGAACAGAAATTCCCCGGAGCTGATCGCTCCGGGGAATCGTTTTATTGTCTCCACGGGTTCGCCGGGTCGGGATCGGTCGGATCCCAGCCGCGGTTCGGGCTCGTGATGTCCAGCCACGGAGCCGACGGCTTCGGCACGGGCAGGGACGAGGCATTGTAGATCTTCACCGTCGTACCGAGCGGGCAATTGTCATAGATCCACTTCGCGTCCGCCACCGTCAGGCGCACGCAGCCGTGCGAGCAGACCGTGCCAAGCTGGTTATACAGCCGGTAGGACAGGTCATTCTTGTTCGGGCTGTTATACGGCGAGGAGTGGAAGAGATAGTTGCCGACGATCTGCGTGCAGTACTGGCCCCAGCAGCCCTGCAGCGGATGCCAGGCCGCCTTGAACGGCGTGCGGAACGTGCCGATCGGCGTGGTCTGGCCGGGGCCGCAGACGAAGGCGTGATGGAGGATGGAGTATTCCCCGCTCTTATCCAGACCGTAGACCAGCACCGTGCACTGGTTGCGCACGACGTGGAGCTGATACGGGTACTGCGCGCTCTGCAGGCTCTGATACTCCGCGTCCGAATAGTTGTTGACCGGGACGACAAACGTCGTGCGGATCGCATCCGTGCCGCACAAGAGCAGGATCTCCACCGTGTGCTGCGTGGGCATATCGCGCTTCCAGACCGACTCGGAGATGTGGAAGCCCGGCGTAATGGAGCTGCCGTCGAGCGTGTAGCTGCGCGTCGGCTGCTGCACGCCGTCAACATACCAGACGAGCGTCGCCTTGCCGGGGGCGGCTTTGTATTCCGCGGGGAAATAGCGATAGGTCACGTACAGGTCGATGGCGCGGCACTCCGGCGAGAGCGCGGGCACGGGATCGGTCACGACCGTGCCGACACCCTGAAGCATGATGTCATACTCCTGACTGGTCTGATCGGCTGCGAGCGTGACCGTGCAGCCGCGCATAAGCACGCGCACAAGGCCGGCATGGCCGCTGCCCGCGACCGTCGTGCCCTCGACTGCGACGGTGAGCGCATCGACCGCGCCGCCGACGGTGACCGTGCCGTTCGGATCGGTGCGCACGACCAGCGTACCGGTGATGTTCAGATCACCGAGATCGCGCCCGGCGGCACCGCCGAGGTAGAGCGTGCCGGTAAAGGCGTCCGCCGTCAGGGGCGCGGCGCCGGTATAGATCACGCGGCCGGAATCGGGCAGCGCGTCGGCGTTGCTGCAAAACTGCAGGCCGAGCTCATAGAGCATCTGCGCGATCTCCGCGCGGGTGATGCTGGCCGTGGGATTCAGGCGGCCGGTATCATCGCCGTTGACAATGCCGGCCCTGACCAGACCGGCCACGGAGGCGACCGCCCAGCCGCTGACACCGGAGGCGTCCGGGAAGGCCTGAAGATCCGCAGCCGTGCCGTCAGAGACTGCAAAGGCGCGCGCGAAGACGGACATCGCCTCCTGGCGCGTGATGCTGCGGTTCGGGCCGATCGTGCCGTCACCGTAGCCGCTGAGGATATTCATCTGGACGGCGGTGCTCAGCTCCGGATAGTACCACGCATCCCGGTTCACATCGGAAAAAAACGCAATGTCCTTCCCTGCCGTGCAGCCGAACACGCGCACGAGCATGGCGGCCATCTGCGCGCGCGAGGCATTGCCCATCGGCAGCAGATCACCGTGCTCGTCACCGAGCAGGATGCCGTGCGCACAGGCAAAATCCATCGCCGCCTGATACCAGGGGCCGGTGGGTGTTGGCTCGGGGCTGGGCTCGGGGCTGGGCTCCGGGCTGGGTTCGGGACTGGGTTCGGTGCTGGGTTCGACCGGGGCTGTCGGCTCCGACGAGGGGACGGCAGGCTCTGCCGTAGACGTCGGGGTCTGCGCAGCGTCCGGTTCTGCAGCGGCGACCGGCGCGGCGGCCAGCGTCAGCACGCAGACGAGCACGAGCAGCAGGGACAAAAAGCGTTTGCGCATGATTTTCTCCTCCATTGTTTTCTGCGGATTTCGACTGTTTTCATTATAACGGAAGGGTGTGATTTTTCAACGGTTTTCGCAGAGATTTCAATTTTTTTAAGTCTTTTGTGTCATCAGCGCGAAAAAAGCAGCGCAGCCTCACAAGGCTGCGCTGCTCAGCTTGTCAAAGAACCTCGTAGAGTTTGCGCCCGCAGGCGCAAAGAAAGTTCAATCATTTTCTTCGGCGACATGTGCGGCGAAGAAAATACTTCTC
>ERZ833963.2694-NODE-2694-length-16203-cov-9.225167_pt1 | contig 16203 bp, 17 predicted proteins | sample MGYA00519693_ERZ833963 | MGnify/ENA primary metagenome ERZ833963 (study PRJEB31850, sample SAMEA3708748) | human gut metagenome | biome: human gut; feature: human-associated habitat; material: faeces | place: China | collected 2014 ... | reverse complement strand
CGTGCCCACTACGTTCCAGCCAAATTTTCTTTGCTATGGAGGACGGAATATTACACTAACCACAATATAGAAATAACCTAAAATTTAATATTTACTTAATATATAATAACAAAGCTATCACTATTTAAAAGTAAATTACTCTTTGGCATCAAAAAATAATTTATTTTTAAGTATCTTAAGCACGGTTGTTATATAATAATGAGCGTTACAACAGGATAAGGAGCGATTAATATGAGTCTTTTTAAGAAACGTCAAGAAGATCCTGCCGAGAATGATTTTAGTAAAATTTCTCAAGAAATTAAGAATAGTCCTAAAAAATTGTCTGAGGCTCAGAAATTATTTAAAAATAATGAATCTTTAAGAAAAAAGGTCGTTGATACTAAGGAACAATCTGAAGATAAATAGATTGTTCTTTTTTTATTGTTTTAACATTATTTTAAACTAATACTATTCATAACTTAAAACGTATGATATAGTATTAAAAAAAGAAATGGGGTGTTGCATTATGACAGCAATGACTAGTAAATATCGTATTTTGGAGACTAACGTTTTGTTAGAAAGATTCGTAACTTACAATGAGGTTTTTTCAGAATATTTAAAGACAATCAAAATTATTGAGCGTGGTGAAGCACTTCGTTATGAAACCTATGGGCGTTTGATTGATAACTATATTCGAAATATCAAACAATTCATTAAATTGTGCAATTCATATTTGGCTAAGTACAAATTAGAAAACAGTTTAGTGGCTGAAAAACTTAATAATTACTTTTTGGACTTGATGGGGGCAATCAGTTGTATGGATCCGGAAAGTGAAACAGTCGACCACGGTAGTTTAGAGTTGGCTCAATCTCGAATTAAGGAACGACAAACAGAATTTATCAATTCAATTAACTTTTTCATCAAATAAAGGCGGTAACGTCTTTTTTTTATGCCATAATTTTAGTAATCTTATTAATAATGGAGGAACGTCTATGATTTGGAAAAAAGTAACAGTCGCTATTCCTAATGATTTCGATCCTGAAATTATTTCGGATGTATTTATGCGTGTCGGTGCCAATGGTACTGAAATGGTCGATGATGAAGACCAATCAATCAAAACAAAGATCAATTCTTATTTTGATGAAAACAATTATAATGAAGCAATTTTAAATAATTTGAAGACTCAATTAAAAAAATTACCTGAATTTGGCTTTGATATTACTGGTGTAGAAGTTTCAGTCAGTGAACTTGACGACAGCAGTTGGGAAAATGAATGGAAACAATACTATCATCCAGTGAAAATCAGTCGTTATTTGACGGTTGTTCCTAATTGGGTCGACTATCAACCAAGTCATTCAGATGAACACATTGTTGTAATGGATCCGGGTAAGTCTTTTGGTACGGGAACTCATCCAACAACGTATTCTTGTATGCAAGCTTTGGAATTGATTCTAGGCGATGCAAAGTCCTTGTATGATGTTGGTACTGGTTCTGGAATCCTTTCTATTCAAGCTCGTCAATTGGGCGTTAAAGACATAAAAGCTTTTGACCTTGACCCTGAAGCTGTTTTAGCTGCTAAAGAGAATATTAAGTTGAATCCAGGCTGTGAAGATATCGAAGTATTTGAGAATTCACTTCTAGATGGAGTCGATGGTAAAGTTGACGTTATCGTAGCGAATATTTTAGCTGATGTGATTCAACAATTTATTCCAGACATTGACCGTCATCTAAATAAGAACGGTTTTGTCGTCTTATCTGGTATCATTAATGAAAAGGAAGCGTTGATCACTAAACAAATGGAAGAGATTGGCTTTGTTGTCTTAGAAGCTTTCCATTTGAAAGGCTGGTCAACCTTAATTTGTAGAAGAAAAGAAGAGTTCGAGGCAGAAGATGGAGCAATACTTCGTTAAACAAGAAATTACTACTAATAATTTAATAATTGATGACCAAGAAATATTTCGTCATGCTATCAAAGTTTTACGTCACAATACAGGTGATGTGATTTATTTGGTCGATCCGAGTGAAAAGTTGTTTGAAGCAACGATTGCAAAAGTTGATACTGAAGAAAAACAATTCCAAGTTGACTTGAAACTGTTGGATTGGACAAGTACAGAGTTACCAATTGACGTAACCATTGCTTGTTCGTTGTCTAAGAAGGATAAAATCGAATGGATCACACAAAAATCAACTGAATTAGGTGCTAAAACGATTATTTTCTTCTCATCTAAGTATTCAATTATGAATTGGAAGAAAAACGTCATTGAAAAGAAGGTTTCTCGTCTGCAAGAAATCGCTAAAAATGCAGCCCAACAGTCAAAACGCCGGGTGATTCCAGAAGTCATCTATTTAAATTCTTTGAAGGATTTAGTTGATTACAAGAAAGAAACCAATTTAGTAGCTTATGAAGAATCTGCTAAACAAGGTGAAATGAGTCTTTTGGCTCAGACTTTAACTCAAAATCCTAAGTCGATTTTGTGTGCTTTTGGACCTGAAGGTGGTTTTGCACCAGATGAAATCGATTATTTGAATCAAAATGATTTTTTGTCTGTCGGTTTAGGACCAAGAATCATGCGAGCCGAAACAGCCCCCATGTACTTCTTATCAGTGCTATCATATAAGTATGAATTAACGGTAAAATGAGGAACGAATCGTGAAAAATATTTGGAACAAAGTTGAAAAATCAAAAACAACTTATATTGCATTAATCTCTATCATATTGGTTTTTATTATGCCAATACTATTTAATCTTTTCCATTTAGGAAGAACTAACCGCATCGTCTGGTTATTCTTCGTCATTAATATCTTATTTGCTGGCTTCATCGGTTGGTTCTCGAGAAAATATGAATTATCATTTTATAATTTAGTCATTTTTCCGGTTATCTTCGTGATCAGTGTCTTTGTTAAATATGGACGATATGGCTACTTTTTGGCAGGAATTTATTTAGTTTTAAGTATTTTAATTTATTTCTTATTTGAAAAAGAAAAATAAATGGTAAAATTTTGCTAAAGTAAGCATAATAGTAAGTAAAGAGAAGCACTCGATGAGTGCTTTTTATTGTAACGGGGTGAATATTTCTATGAAAAAAAATAATATGGACTATACGCCAGAACAGGTACTAGATATTTGTCGCGGCTATATGAATGATGAACACGTGGAGTTTGTGAATAAAGCTTATAATTTTGCGGCTTACGTACATAAAGAACAAAAGCGCGCTACGGGTGAGCCTTATATAATTCATCCTACACAAGTAGCCCAAATTTTGGCCTCGTTACATATGGACCCATACACGGTTGCTGCCGGTTATTTGCATGACGTGGTTGAAGATACCAACGTTACTTTAGGGGACGTCAAAGAATTATTTGGTGACCAAGTAGCAACGATTGTTGATGGCGTCACAAAAATCAGTAAGTACAAATACCATTCACATCAGGAATTATTAGCTGAAAATCACCGTAAAATGTTGTTAGCAACTGCTAAAGATTTACGTGTCATCATGGTCAAATTGGCTGATAGATTGCACAATATGAGAACTCTAAAGGCCTTACGTCCAGATAAGCAACGTCGAATTGCCAATGAAACTTTGGAAATCTATGCACCATTAGCTGACCGTTTAGGTATCAGTAAGATCAAGTGGGAACTAGAAGACCTTTCATTGCATTACATCAACCCACAACAGTATTACCGGATTGTTCATTTGATGAATAGTAAACGTGATCAGCGTGAAGCTTACATTGCCGAGGCTATCGATTACATCAAGAAAAATGTCGATGCTTTAGGAATCAAATACGACATTTACGGTCGTCCAAAGCATATTTATTCAATTTATAAGAAAATGCGTGACAAACATAAGCAATTTTCCGAATTGTACGATTTGCTGGCCATCCGAATCGTGGTTGACTCTGTCAAAGACTGTTACGCTGTTCTTGGTTCAATTCACTCTAAGTGGAAGCCAATTCCTGGTCGTTTCAAAGATTACATTGCGGTACCAAAGGCTAACGGCTATCAATCATTACATACGACTATCATCGGACCTGGTGGTCAACCACTAGAAGTTCAGATTAGAACTTTTGAGATGCATCGAGTTGCTGAATATGGTGTTGCTGCTCATTGGGCTTATAAGGAAGGTAATTTCGAGGGAGTTCACTTAGATGACAATGAACAAAAAATTGATGTCTTTCGTGAAATTTTGGAATTACAGGAAAACTCTGACAACGCTTCTGATTTCATGAAATCTGTCAAAGGTGAAATTTTCAATGATCGTGTCTATGTCTTTACCCCTCAAGGAGAAGTTATCGAATTGCCAAAGGGTGCCGTGACACTAGATTTTGCTTACCAAGTCCACACAGAAGTCGGTAACCACTCAATCGGTGCCAAAATCAATGGCAGAATGGTGCCTTTGAATTATCAACTAAAGAATGGCGATATCGTCGAAATGTTGACGAACTCTAATTCTCAACCAAGTCGTGACTGGGTCAACGTTGTCTTCACATCTAGAGCTAGAAATAAAATCAAGCGTTACTTTAGAACAAAAGATCGTGAAGAGAACATCGTTTTAGGTCGTGAAGCGGTTGAAAACGAATTTAAGAATCGTTCATTATCGAGTAAAAAATATCTTGATAAGAAGCATCTAGAAATTGCCATGAAGATTTTTAACTTTACGGATACAGATGAATTGTTCAATGCGGTCGGTTATGGGGAACTTTCGCCAATCAACGTGGTTCACAAGTTAGTTAGTGAAGATCCTGATCGCAAAAAAGAAGCTGAGAAAAAAGAGCTTGAAGAACAGGTCATTACTGATACTGAAGAAACTGCACAGCCTAAATCTGATAGTCCTAAGTTAAAGAAGGAACGTAATAACGGCAACAATAGTATTTCTGTTCAAGGAATTGATAACTTATTGATTCGTTTAGCAAAATGCTGCAACCCAATTCCTGGAGACAAGATTGTCGGATATATTACTAAAGGTCGTGGTTTAACAATTCATCGGGCTGATTGTCCTAATGTTCAGAGTGAAGAAGCTAAGCGTCGTTTTATCGATGTCAGCTGGGATAATGTCACTAAGGAAAAACGCTATACAGCAGAATTGGACGTTTATGCTTTCAACCGGAATGGTTTGATCAATGAAGTTTTACAAGTAATTAATTCGAATACAAATACTTTAAACAATGTTATCGGTCGTTTGGATAAAGAAAAGATGGCTATCATTCACGTAAGTATTGGTGTTAATAATAAGGAACATTTGGATAGCATTATTTCTAAATTGAAGAATATTCCTAACGTATATGAAATAAAGAGGACGGTAGCTTAGTTTATGAAAGTAGTAATACAACGAGTATCGGAAGCTAAAGTTTCTGTTGATGAAAAGACACTTGGTCAAATTGATCAAGGTCTTTGTTTGTTAATAGCTTTTGCTGATGAGGATACTGAAGAAACACTCGAGTACATGGCACGGAAGATTGCCAATATGCGCATCTTTTCTGATGCTGATGATAAAATGAATTTATCAATTAAAGATGTCGATGGAAAAATCCTATCTATTTCGCAATTTACTTTGTATGCAGATACGAAGCACGGAAATCGTCCTAGTTTCACTGGAGCCGGCAATTTTGAAGCTTCTAGTCGCAAGTATGATCATTTTAATGAATTGCTAAGAGGATACGATTTAACTGTTGAAACTGGCGAATTTGGAGCTGATATGCAAGTATCACTAACCAATGACGGACCAGTAACTATTTTAATGGAGAGATAAGATGAAAAGTATTGTTTGGGACTTTGATGATACGATTGCTAACAGTTACCCAGGGATCGTCTCGGCGACACAAAAATCCCTGCGCGAAAACTTTGGCATTAGTTTATCAAAGGATACAATTTTTAAAGAATCTAAAAAGACTTCTGTTCGTAAATTTGTAACAGGGTTATTAGGGGATCAAGATGACGTTGAACAGGCAGTCAAAGTTTTTTATGCCTCTTATTATCGTTATGAAAAAGAATACCATGACAAGATAACCTTGATACCGCACGTCTTAAAAGAGTTAAAGTACTGTGATAGTAAGCATTATATCCAATTTATCATTACACATCGTGATCAATCGATTTATGATTTGGCTAAGACGCTTGGTATTGAGCATTTTTTCAAAGAAATTATCAGTGTTGAAGACGGCCATAAGAGAAAACCGGATTCAGAAATGCTGAACTATTTAATTAAGAAGTACGGTTTAAATAAAGACGACTTGTGGGTCATAGGTGACCGAAAAATTGATGTCGACTTTGGACAAAGCGTTGGTGCACATACAATTCTTTTTAATTCTGAAAATGTTGACTTTGAATATGAACATAAGGTTAGCGATATTACTGAGATCGAACAAATTATCTAAATGTGATATGATTATGACCTTACAAGAATAATTGAGGAAAATAAATGGATAATAAACTAGTAAAACTAACTTATGACCAAATTGTAGCGATACATTTGGCAATCAATGAAAGTGAAGAAATTACTTTAAGCGAGAAACGTTTGCAAAGTAATCTAAACTTTTTGAATCAATTTGAAGATTTGCAATGGTATGCCACACATTTGGTATGTACGATGATTGTTGATGATATCTTTGAAACTGACAATGAAGTAACTACTGTAGCTGTGTTGGATTATTTCTTGCACCAAAATGGTTATGGACTTGATATGACTAAAGATGTTGATAGAACAACATTACATGGCTTGATTAAGACAATCAAAGAGTCTGATAAACTAGAAAAAGACGATTTACAAAATATTCGTGGCGTTTTGTCCACTTGTATTCATCCAGTAAGTGCTGATTAATTTCAGTGCTTTTTTTTTCGGAATAAATTTGCTTAAAGTATCCAAAAAAGTTTAGTATTAAAAATGTATTTTTTTTATGAGAGAGGCAAAATTATGAAAAGTAAACATAATATTTTGACACTCTTTGCGACCAGTTTCATGTCGTTCATGCAGTTATTGGATGCTTCAATCGTCAATGTTGCGATTCCTAGCCTGACAAAAGATTTACATGTACCAATGAACCGAGCCGAATGGATCGTGTCAGTTTATTTAATTATGATTTGTATGCTGCTGTTATTTTGGGGAAGAATGGCAGATCAAATCGGATATATTAAGATTTTTCAGATGGGGACAGTATTTTTTACATTAGGTTCATTGATTTGTGCCTTAAGTCCAAGCCTATACTTATTGTTGATAGGACGTGTTGTCCAAGGATTTGGAGCTAGTATGAGTATGGCCACGAATATTGGAATCATTGCGATGATTTTTCCGATGCATCAACGTGGGCGTGCCTATGGAATTAACAGTATTATTGCTCAATTAGGTAATATTTCTGGACCAGGCTTGGGAGGCTTGATTTTAGGAGTTTTATCTTGGCATTGGATTTTTATTATAAATATTCCAATTGGAATTATTGTTTATATTTATGGACGATTCATGTTTCCAAAAGAAAAACGTCGTTCTAAAGCAATTGCTTATGATTGGACTGGTTTAGTCACGTATTCGATAGCAATTGCCACGTTCTTTATTAGTATCTTTATGGGACAAGATATTGGTTTTGGTAATAGGAATGTTTGGTTGATATTTATTGTTAGTTTAGTCTTCTGGTTATTCTTCTTCTATGTTGAAAATCATAAGGAGGAACCATTGATCAATTTGAAGATATTCAAGATATCTCGATTAACTTTAAGTTTAGTGAGTGCTTTGATCGTCTTTTCAATTGGTTATTACGCTAATGTAATTATGCCGTTTTATTTAACTAATTTCCGTTCACTAAGTACTTCATTAACGGGATTGATCATGATGGCAATTCCATTTGCTAACGTGATTGCGGCACCGATTGCAGGTTATTTCACTGATAAATACAATGCAGCTAGTGTTTCAATTTTTAACTTGTTCATCTATGCAATACCAATTGTTTTCTTGACTTTAATATCTGGTAAAGAAAATTTAGTTATCTTTACGTTCATGTTGCTGTTCTTAGGAGTCGGTAATGGTGGCTTTCAAAATAATCCAATGATCATGGGTTATGCACCTCAGGAATATCAAGGAATTGCCGGTAGTTTAGCAGCTTTGTTTAGAAATCTTGGGATGGGTATTGGTGTCAGTATAGCGACAACTAGCTTGTATTCAGGGATGAGTTTTAAAGCTGGCAAACAGATTGCATATTATCCAACAAGTCATCCAAGCTGGTTTTTAAATGGGATGCATTTTGCTTATTTGACAGCCTTAGGCTTGTTGATTTTGGCAATAGTTTTAGTTTATTCAATTCATAAAATAGATAAAAAAGAAGCTCTAAGTAAGAGATAAAATCTTACTCAGAACTTCTTTTTTATTTAAAGTATTCTTTCAAGCCATTAGTTACATCAGTCGCAACTTGTTGTTTATATTTAGCTGAATTGATGTATTTATAATCAGATTTGGAATTGATATAGCCTAGTTCGATTAAGACAGATGGTTGACTGTTATAGTGCAAGACGTAAAGGTCTTTTTGAGCAGTACCACGGTTGCCAATGGAGAGACTCTTTAGCTGACTATTTAAGTCATCGGCCAATTCGCCATCTTTATTTTTATTGTAGTAGTAAGTTGTCAAACCAGAACCGGCATTTGCTTGGGCACTGGAGTCAAAGTGCAAACTGATAAATGCGTCGGCTTGAATCTTACTAGACAAACGAGCTCTTTGACCAAGTGACTTACTGTCATCGCCTGATCTAGTTAAGACTACACGTGCACCAGTTTTTTCAAGTTGTTGCTTGATAGCTTTGGCGTAGGCGAGGGTAAAGTTCTTTTCATAGGTATTCTTCTTGGATTCAGCACCGGAATCATCGCCACCGTGTCCAGGATCAATTACGATCGTGGCTTCAGAAATATTAGTAGCAGCGGATTTAACGGCACTCTTAGTACCGGAAATAGTTACGACCCAACTAGCAATGTATCCAACTGAACCATCGGAATCACGAACTTTATACCATTTACCATCTTTACCAAGATAATCAAATTGTTTGCCGACTTTAGCCGTCTTTACAACACGACCATTTTGATTAGGCTCAATCCTTAACTTGGTACTAGGTTGGGTAACGGTAACTTTTTTAATATCGTTGTCGGATGAATTAGCAGAGTCAGAAGCGTTAGTTGAACCTGATGTCTTATCGGTACCTTGAATAAAGCTTGATTTGACCCAACCAGCAGTACCACTATACAAGATTTGTGTCCAGTCTTGTTCTTGATACATGATTGTGACTTTTTGCGATTGTTCAATTGTACCTAGAACGTCACTATTGGCATCGGCATTCTTGAAGACAGTCGTATTGGGAACCTTGACGATTCCAACTTTATTGGTTGCCGAACTAACTTCCGTGTTATCGATCAACCAGCTGGCGACCCAGCCAATTTTATCTCCAGATAATCTTACTTGATACCATTTATTCTTTTCGTCTAGGATGGCTAGTTTGTCACCCTTTTTAACTTGGCCCATATTGGCGTAGGAAAGACCGGGCCCAACACGAACATTGACGGAGTCAGACTGAACGACAACAGCATTGGCACTTGCTAAAGCCACTGTCGACCAACTAGACAAGGCGAGTAATAACAAAATGGCAAGAAGAATCCGGTTCTTCATAAAAAAAGTTTTTATTTTTTTCATTTGACTGATTCCTTTGCTGTCTAATTACTGACAATTGTATATCCTTATTTTACTGAATAATAGTTCAACTTGAAAGAATATAATGATATTTTATTCCCAAAACTTGACATTTCTCATGTTTTTGGTAGTTTATATGTATATTGCAAATCAAATGAGATTGTTTTACAGAGAGTCTGGCTGCTGAGAACAGATGACAATTATTTGTGTGACGTTACTAAATCGTTTGGCAGGCGTTAACTGCAGCAACAAAACTAGGTGGTACCGTGCAAAAATGCACCCTTGTCTTATTTGGACAAGGGTGTTTTTTATTTTAAGGAGGATTTTATGCGTTATCAAAAACCAAAGGGGACCATGGATATTTTGCCTGGCGAATCAAGCAAATGGCAATACGTGGAATCTATCGCAGCTGATACATTTAATAAGTATCGTTTTTCAGAAATTAGAACACCAATCTTTGAATCATACGACGTCTTTGAAAGATCATCAGGTGACACATCTGATATTGTTTCTAAAGAAATGTATGATTTTCACGACAAAGGTGACCGACACATTGCTTTAAGACCAGAAGGAACAGCCGGAGTCGTTAGAGCTTTCGTAGAAAATAAACTTTATGGTCCAGAACAAATCAAGCCATACAAAGTTTGGTACAAGGGACCAATGTTTAGATATGAACGCCCTCAATCAGGTCGTCAACGTCAATTCCACCAAATCGGAGTTGAAGCTTTTGGTTCTGATTCACCAGAATTAGACGCTGAAATTATTTCAGTTGGTTTGGAATTCTTGAATCGTTTGGGTATTAAAAATTTGAAGGTTGCTTTGAATACTCTAGGTGATCCAGAATCACGTGCTGCTTATCACAAAGCTTTGGTCGACTATTTCACACCATTTAAAGATCAACTAAGTGATGATTCAAAGGTTCGTTTGGAAAAGAATCCTTTGCGAATTTTGGATAGTAAAGATGCTGGCGATAAGAAAATCGTTGCTAATGCACCTTCAATCTTGGACTACTTGAATGAAGCTTCAGAACAACGTTTTGAGTATCTCAAGGGTCTTTTGGATGACTTGGATATCAATTACGAAGTGGATTCAACAATGGTTCGTGGACTTGATTATTATAACCACACAATTTTTGAATTCATGGTAACTGATCCAGCCTTTGACAATAAAGAAATTACTGTCTTGGCTGGTGGTAGATACAATGGCTTAGTTGAAGAACTAGGTGGACCACAAACCCCTGGTATTGGTTTTGGATTAGGTGTTGAACGTTTAATGCTTCTTCTTAAAGATGAAGATTTACCTATTCAAAATGGTTTGGACGTTTACTTGGTCACTATTGGTGAAAAAGCTGAACGTGCCTCAGTCAAAATTTTATCTGACTTACGTAAAGCTGGATTTAGTGCAGACAAAGATTATCTTCAAAGAAAAATTAAAGCTCAATTCAAGACAGCTAATAATTTGAATGCTAAGTATACTGTAACTATTGGTGACAGTGAATTAGAAAACAAGACTGCTAACGTTAAGAATATGGAAACTACTGAACAAGTTAGTGTTTCATTGGATAACTTAGCCGAAGAATTGAAAAAAATCGAGGGATAAACATGGAAGAAAGAACAGATTATTGTGGCAACATTACTGAAAAATATGTTGGCCAAAAAGTATCTTTAGATGGTTGGGTTCAACGCCGTCGTGATTTAGGTGGATTGGTCTTCGTCGACCTTAGAGATTACAAAGGCATCGTACAGTTAGTTTTCAATACTGATCACCAAGATGTCTTAGATATCGCTGAAACATTGCGTTCAGAATACGTTATTAATGTTTTGGGTACTGTTAGACTTCGTGGTGAAGGTGCTACTAACGACGACATGACAACTGGTAAAGTTGAAGTTGTTGTTGAAAAAGTTGAAATCCTTAACAAATCATTGACACCACCATTTGAAATCAAAGATGGTATCGACTCTTCAGAAGAAACAAAATTAAAGTATCGTTACCTTGATTTACGTAGACCTGAAATGCAAAAAGCTATCAGAACACGTGCTCAAATCAAGCATTCAGTTAACGAATACTTGTACGAAAATGGTTTTATCGATATTGAAACACCAAACCTAACACCATCAACACCAGAAGGTGCTCGTGATTACTTAGTACCTTCACGTGTTTATCCTGGACGTTTCTTCGCACTTCCACAATCACCACAATTGTTCAAGCAACTATTGATGGTTGGTGGATTTGACCGTTACTTCCAATTGGCTCACTGTTTCCGTGATGAAGATCTTCGTGGTGACCGTCAACCAGAATTTACTCAAATTGACCTTGAAACTAGTTTCATGAACCAAAAAGAAATTCAAACTGTTACTGAAGGCCTTATTGCTCGTGTTATGAAGGATGAAAAGGGTATCGAAGTTAAGACTCCATTCCCAAGAATCAACTGGGATGACGCTATGCACCGCTTTGGTTCTGATAAGCCTGATGTTCGTTTCGGTATGGAACTACAAAACTTAAACGATGTCTTCAAAGATACAGAATTCAAAGTCTTCAAGGGAACTATCGATAATGGTGGTCAAGTTAAGGCTATCGTTGTTAAAGATGGTGCTGACAAGTACTCAAGAAAGAATATTGAAAGCTATCAAGAGTACATCAAGCGTTTTGGTGCCAAAGGACTAGCTTGGGCTAAGTTCAATGACAACGAATTGACTGGTGGTGTATCTAAGTTCATCAAGGCTCAAGAAGCACAATTAGTTTCAACACTTGGTCTTGAAAACAATGACTTACTATTATTCGTTGCTGATAATAAGAAGGTTGTTGCTGACTCATTAGGTTACTTGAGAAAAGCTATTGCTAAGGAACAAAACTTGTATGATCCTAAAGAATTTGCCTTTATCTGGGTCGTAAATTGGCCATTGTTCGAATATGATGAAGGAATCCAAAGATGGACTGCTGCTCACCATCCATTTACAATGCCAAATGAAGAAGATGTTCATTATCTAGATGATGGTGAAGATCCTCACAAAGCTTATGCTCAAAGTTACGATATCGTTCTAAACGGTTACGAACTTGGTGGTGGTTCAATCCGTATTCACGACTACAAGATTCAAGAAAAGATGCTTAAAGCTTTGAACTTTACCAAAGAAAAAGCTTATGAACAATTTGGCTTCCTATTGGATGCTTTGCAATACGGTTGTCCTCCACATGGTGGTTTGGCTATTGGTTTGGATAGATTTGCTATGTTACTATCAGGCAAAGACAATATCCGTGACGTGATTGCATTCCCTAAAAATTCAAACGCCACAGAACCAATGACACACGCTCCACTTGAAGTTTCAAAACAACAATTAGATGATCTTGGAATTGAAGTTAGCAAGAAAGACTAATTAATTAGATGATATTTAAAAACAGTTTTATCAGGGATGTATTTTACCTCTGATAGAACTGTTTTTTTATGGAATTTAAATTAAATTAAAATTAGAAAACAATTTAAATTGTGCACAATTGAGCATGGCTATCACTTGAGACTGTAAGTTTATGAGCAGAGTGGTGGAATTAATATTCGAAAAGTTTATACTAGTTAATATAAATTCAGAAGGAGTGATTTTATGTCAAACGAATACAAGAAGGATTTAACTGACTTAAATGATGAGGAGTACCAAGTAACTCAACATGCTGCCACAGAACGTCCTTTTAGTGGAAAGTACGATGATTTCTACAAAAAGGGTATCTATGTTGATATTACTAGTGGTGAACCACTATTTTCTTCAGCTAAAAAATACGATGCTGGTTGCGGTTGGCCATCATTTAGTGAACCAATTGCTAAATTAAAGCAAAAACGTGATACCAGATTAAGTCGTGAAAGAACTGAAGTTAGAAGTGAATCAGCTGACTCTCATTTGGGCCACGTCTTTACTGATGGACCAGAAGAATTGGGTGGATTGAGATATTGTATCAATTCAGCTGCTTTAAAATTCATTCCTTATGATGAAATGGACGAAAAAGGCTACTCAGATTACAAAAAATACGTTGACGAAGGAGATGCTGACTAGTGGCTAAAGAAACTGCTATTTTTGCTGGAGGTTGTTTCTGGTGCATGGTTAAGCCATTTGATGAACAACCAGGAATCATTTCAGTTGTGTCTGGATATTGTGGCGGTCACGTCGATAATCCAACTTACGAACAAGTTTGTACCGAAACTACTGGTCATGCTGAATCTGTAGAGATCACTTTTGATAATGATGTGATTTCTTATCAAGATTTAGTTGAAATTTATTGGCAAGTGGCTGATCCAACTGATGCTATGGGTCAATTTCAAGATCGTGGCGATAGTTATCGTCCAGTAATCTTTTACCAAAATGAAACTCAAAAAGAAGTTGCTGAAGCATCTAAAAAGAAACTAGCTGAGTCAGGAGAATTTAGTGACCCTATCGTAACTAAAATTCAGCCTGCTACTAAGTTTTGGCCTGCTGAGGACTACCACCAAGACTTCTACAAAAAGAATCCTTTACGCTTTGAAATGGAAGAGAGCGGCGGTCGAGCAGAATATATCAAAAATCATCGTAAATAGCTCGAAAAAGTCTGAAAATACTAGGATTTGTGCTAATATGTTGTAAGTAACTTAAGACAATTAGGAGAAATTTTAGTATGGGTGAATTAGATAAGCTGATCGAAAGGCATCAGTACTTATCCAAAATTTCAGTAGCATTTCTATATTCCATCGCGGTATCTGTAGCGGTTAACATGTTTTGGACACCGGGTGGAATTTATGGTTCAGGAGTAACTGGTGCTGCGCAATTAATTTCAACAATTTCACATCGGTGGTTTCCATTCGACATTTCAACAGCGATTATGTACTTCGCATTGAATGCACCGTTATTCGTACTTTCTTGGCGAAAAATTGATCACAAGTTTACCATTTTTACGGTTATTGCGGTTGCTTTAGCCAGTACGATGATGCACTTGTTACCACCAGTCAAGATTACAGCTGATCCTTTAGTCTGTGCCATTTTTGGTGCGGTAGCTAACGGTTTTGGTACAGGAATGGCTTTGAGAAACGGTATTTCCACTGGTGGAATTGATATTTTAGGAATCATTTTGCGTAAAAAAACCGGTAAGAGTGTTGGTACGATCAACATCATGTTCAATGTGTTTATCGTTGCTTGCGCGGGATTCTTATTCGGTTGGGTCCACGCTTTGTACAGTGCGGTCAGTATCTTCATCAACGGACAAGTTATTGATATGATTTATAACAAGGATCAAAAACTGCAAGTTATGATTGTTACTTCTAAACCTAAAAACGTTATTACACAAATTCAAAATGAAATGAGACGTGGTATTACTATCGTTCATGACGCTGAAGGTGCTTATAAACATGAAGAGAAGACGATTCTTTTCACAGTTATCTCACGTTCGGAATTGCATGATTTAAGTACGGCAATGTCGTTGTCTGATCCGCATGCTTTCGTTAGTGTTACGGATACGGTCAAAGTCATGGGTAGGTTTTATCAAGCTCATATTTACTAAAGCGAGGTCAAAAGGCTTCGCTTTTTTGTATGCTATACTTTATTTGATTTTTAAATATGGAGGGATACGGATGATAATTGGTTCACATGTGGCGATGAAGGCCCCTAAAATGCTTGCAGGCTCTGCTAAGGAAGCTCATAGTTATGGTGCTAATGCGATGATGATTTTTACTGGTGCTCCTCAAAATACTCGTCGTAAAGATGTTTCGGAGATGAATATACCTGAAGGTCAACGTCTATTGGAGATGTATGGCATTAAAAATATTATCGGTCATGCGCCTTATATTATTAATTTAGGAAATACTTTAAAACCTGATAAATTAGAATTTGGCATCGATTTTATGCGTGGTGAGATCAAACGTTGCGATGCTTTAGGAATTCAGGCACTTAGTTTTCACCCCGGTGCTCATTTAAAACAAGGACCTGACGTTGCTTTGAAACAAATTGGTCAAGCTTTGAACGAAATAATTGATCCTAATCAAAAGGTTTCAATTGCAATTGAGACGATGGCCGGTAAAGGTACTGAAGTGGGAACAAGTTTCGAACAAATCGCTCAAATTTTTGATAATTGTGCGCAAAACGATAAATTGTCTGTCACAATGGATACTTGTCACATGAGTGATGCTGGTTATGATGTCAAAAACGATTTTGATGGTGTATTGAATGAATTTGATCATATTATTGGTTTGGAGAACCTATCAGTTATTCATCTAAACGATTCCAAGAATGAACGTGGTTCACATAAAGACCGCCATGAAGACATCGGTTTTGGTACGATTGGTTTTGATGCTTTGAGTTATGTGGCTCACCACCCACAATTGAAGAATATTCCTAAAATTATGGAAACTCCATATGTTAAACGGGATGAAAACGACAAAAAGGGAATTGCTCCATTTAAGCCAGAAATTGAAATGCTTTTGGCTAATAAATTTGACCCAGAAATGAAAGAAAAACTAATTAATGCATAGAAAAAAAGAGTCCGATTCCACAAGGGCTTCTTTTTTAAGTTAGGTTAGTTTAGGATTCCGTCCTCCATAGCAAAGAAAATTTGGCTGGA
>ERZ833963.2691-NODE-2691-length-16223-cov-3.036801_pt1 | contig 16223 bp, 10 predicted proteins | sample MGYA00519693_ERZ833963 | MGnify/ENA primary metagenome ERZ833963 (study PRJEB31850, sample SAMEA3708748) | human gut metagenome | biome: human gut; feature: human-associated habitat; material: faeces | place: China | collected 2014 ... | reverse complement strand
ACATCCCTGATTACACACCGGAAGAGAAGAAAGCGATCTTCCAAAGATTTGCACTCCCTAAGGTATTAAAACGTATGGGATTAAAAGATGATGAATGTATTATGACAGATGAGGCCTTAGATGCTGTCATTGAGATGTATTCTGAAACCACAGGAATCAGAGATCTGGAACAAGCCGCAGAACATATTGCAGCCAATGCATTATATCAGATTGAAGTCCACCATATGAATAGTGTAACATTTGATGGTGCAATGGTAAGAAATCTGCTTTTATAAGTTGTTATTTGACGAAGTATGAATTTTAATGATATAGTAAATCATAGACATTACAAATTATAATTCTCAAACGGAGGTCACATCATGGACATGGAGAAAATCTACTTAACAATGAAACGTACCGGTGCTGGAAACATCGTGCTTGGAATCTTATCCATTTGTATTGGACTTGCATCTGGAATCATGCTGATCATCACAGGTGCGAATCTGTTAAAGAAAAAGAAGCATTTAAGTTTCTAAATAACATCTGAATGATAAAGGAACATGGAATTGGAATAAGATTTTCAATGTTCCTTTATTTTTTTACATTTGACAATAATGATATAAAATATGGAGAGAACAGACCTTGAAAGTGCCATATGCTTAAGAATCAATCTATACGCAAAATACCGATTTAAATTATAGATTGTTGATAAAAGACAGAGAAGCCAGTATTTTACTGGCCTCTCTCGATATTTTTATTTTATGTAATTCAAATTGCTAATCCAATGAATCTTACAATCAATGCTGCGATCCATGCAATTATACATTGCCATAATGCCAAACCAATCGCCCATCTTGTTCCCAGTTCACGTTTTACAGATGCAATGGCCGCAACGCATGGAGAATAAAGCAAACTAAATACTAATAAAGAACTTGCGGCTAATGGTGTGATCGCCGCTGTGATGTTTCCATTGAATAAGACTCCTAATGTTGAAACTACACTTTCTTTTGCCATAAATCCACTGATCAATGATGTCACGATTCTCCAATCTCCCAATCCTAATGGTGAAAAAACTGGTACTAACACACCAGCTACCATTGCTAAAATGCTATGTGCAGAATCTTCTACCATATTTAACTGCAGATCAAATCTCTGTAAAAACCATACAACGATCGTGGCGACCAAAATCACAGAAAATGCTTTCTGTAAGAAATCTTTCGCTTTCTCCCATAATAATTGTGCTACATTCTTCACTCCTGGAAGTCTGTAATTTGGTAATTCCATAACAAATGGCACTGGTTCCCCTTTAAATAACGTTCCATTATATAAAAATGCGATCAAAATACCTATCATGATTCCTAATAAATATAATCCTGCCATGATAAGACCACCACGTTTTGGGAAAAATGCATTCACAAAAAAAGAATAAATTGGCAGCTTGGCTGTACAACTCATAAATGGTGTTAAAAGAATCGTCATCTTACGGTCTCGTTCACTTGTTAAAGTCCTTGTTGCCATAACCGCAGGAACTGTACATCCAAAACCGATCAGCATCGGAACGATACTTCGTCCAGACAATCCGATCTTTCGAAGCGTTTTATCCATAACAAATGCCACTCTTGCTATGTATCCACTGTCCTCCATTAATGATAAAAAGAAAAACAAGGTTACAATGATCGGTAAAAAGCTTAGTACACTTCCTACACCAGTAAAGATTCCTTCGATTACCAGACTATGGATCGCATGATTCACGTGAGCCGCAGTTAATGCCTGATCTGTAAGTACTGAGATTTTGTCAATTCCTAATTGCAAGATTCCTTGAAGCCAGGCCCCGATCACATTAAATGTAAGATAGAATACCAAAACCATGATTCCTACAAAACAAGGAATTGCTGTATATTTTCCTGTTAGAACTCGATCGATCTTTTCACTTCGGATCCGTTCTTTACTTTCTTTTGGTTTAACAACGGTCTGTTCACATAAACGCTCAATAAAATCAAATCTCATGTCTGCGATTGCTGCACTTCGATCTAAGTCTCGTTCTGTTTCCATCTGTTTGACAATATGCTCTAACATTTCCATTTCATTTTGATCAAGCTTTAATTGTTCTAAGATCAAATGATCTCCTTCAATAGCTTTTGTGGCTGCAAAACGAACTGGTATCTGTGCCTTTTCTGCGTGATCTTCAATCAAATGTATTACTGCATGAATACAACGATGCACTGCTCCATTATGATCTTCTTTATCACAAAAATCCTGCCGCAATGGTTTTTCCTGATATTTTGCAATGTGAAGTGCATGTTTTACAACCTCATCGACTCCTTCATTCTTTGCCGCTGAAATCGGAACAACTGGAACACCTAGCAATGATTCCATTTCATTGACATTGATCGATCCTTGATTCCCAACAACTTCATCCATCATGTTTAAGGCAACAACCATTGGAATGTCCATCTCTAATAACTGCATGGTAAGGTAAAGATTTCGTTCGATATTCGTCGCATCCAAAATATTAATGATTGCCTTTGGTTTGTCTTCTAGTACGAAATTCCTAGAAACAATCTCCTCACTGCTATAAGGCGACATCGAATAAATTCCTGGAAGATCCGTTACATTTGTTTCGGGATGTCCTTTGATCGCGCCATCTTTTCGATCAACTGTTACACCTGGGAAATTCCCAACATGCTGATTGGCACCAGTCAACTGATTAAATAATGTTGTTTTTCCACAGTTTTGATTACCGACTAATGCATAGGTCAATTGTGTTCCCTCTGGAAGTGGATGTTCATCTTCTTTGGAATGATATTTACCTTCTTCCCCTAATCCCGGATGCTCAAAAGTTCTCATATATTCCGCACCCTTATGACTTCTGCTTCTTTCTACAATTGGATCAATTTCAATCTGGTCGGCTTCTTCTAATCGAAGAGTCAGTTCATACCCATGAATCTGTACTTCCATAGGATCACCCATTGGTGCAAGCTTTACTACTGTGATTTCAACACCAGGGATCATTCCCATATCAAGAAAATGTTGTCTTAATGCACCATGACTGCCAACGCTTTTGATCACTGCACTCTTACCGATTTGTAATTCTTTTAGTGTCATTTTTTATATCCTTTATCTATCTTTATTGTTGTAATTGATTAGATGATTCTAACCAGTCATATTGTACCACACTTTTGATAATTTTTCTCAACAAGATGGTGATTTATATAAAAAAATAATGATAAATCTACATCTATCTTGCAAATTTATCATTATTTTATATAACAATATTGATTTTTTGTTGTTGTAATTTCTTGAATTATGTCAAAATATTATAACAATCTTTGCTTTTTACTCAATTCCTGTCACTTTGTAATCTTTATCTTCCACTGTCTGTGTTAAGACGTCATCTGACACTTCATTTGTCATAGAAACAACTGCTGTTCCTTCTTCATGACTTACAATTGCTTCTTCTACACCCTCTAAAGATTCTAAGGCTTTCTTTACAGCAGCCTCGCAGTGTCCACACATCATTCCTTCAATCTTCATTGTTTTCTTCATTGTTATTTCCTCCTGTTTTGTTGTATTTTGAACCTGAATTTCTTCAAGTACTACACTGTTTTTGATCTTCTGGTCTTTGCTGGCATCATGCATTTTAAAGAGATTTAATCGTAATGCATTGGTAACAACACAGAAACTTGATAAACTCATTGCTGCAGCTCCAAACATTGGATTTAGTTTCCACCCAAGTAACATATACCAGGCTCCCGCAGCCAATGGAATTCCAATGATGTTATAAATAAATGCCCAAAATAAATTTTCATGAATGTTCTTCAATGTTGCACGACTCAAACGGATTGCTGCAGGTACATCACTTAAACGGCTTTTCATTAAAACAACGTCCGCAGCATCAATTGCGATATCTGTACCTGCGCCGATCGCAATCCCCATATCAGCTCTTGTAAGTGCTGGTGCATCATTGATTCCGTCACCAACCATTGCAACTTTTCCTTTTTCTTTCAAGTCACGAATGACACTTTCTTTTCCTTCTGGAAGAACACCTGCGATCACATGATCAACACCAGCTTGTTTACCGATTGCTTTTGCGGTACGTTCATTATCTCCTGTTAGCATAACCACACGGATTCCCATGTTCTGAAGTTCTTTGACTGCCTGAGGGCTGTCTTCTTTGATAACGTCCGCAACAGCAATGATACCAATCAGCTGTTCATCACACGCAAAGAATAATGGTGTTTTTCCCTGATTAGCAAGTTCTTCTGATTTTTTGATCATAGATAATGGAATTTTTGCATATTTCTCAATAAATCTCTGGTTTCCACCATAGACCGTCTCTTTATCAATCTTTCCAGAAAGCCCATTTCCCGCAACCGCCAAAAAGTTTTTAATTTCAAGATTGTCATGAATCTGCGCCTCTTCTGCTTTTTGTAAAATTGCATGAGCAAGCGGATGTTCACTCTTCTTTTCTAATGCACATGCAATGGAAAGTAATTCTTCTTCGCTGATACCTTCTACCGGTACCATATCTGTAACCTGAGGTTTTCCACTCGTGATCGTTCCTGTTTTATCTAAAGCTATGATCTGTGTTTTTCCTGTCTCTTCTAAGGATACGGCTGTCTTAAACATGATTCCATGCTTTGCGCCCATTCCATTTCCAACCATGATCGCTACAGGTGTTGCAAGTCCTAAAGCACAAGGGCAGCTGATAACTAATACAGAAATGCCTCTGGCAAGTGCAAATCCAAAACTTTGTCCGACAAGCAGCCAGATGATCATTGTTGCAATTGCAATACAAATAACAGTTGGGACAAAAATCCCTGATACTTTATCTGCAACCTTTGCAATCGGTGCTTTGGTTGCTGCCGCATCACTGACCATCTGAATGATCTGAGAAAGAGTTGTGTCTTCGCCAACTCTTGTAGCTTCACATTTTAGATAACCAGATGTATTTAATGTTGCAGCAGATACGGTATCTCCTTCTTTTTTATCCACAGGGATACTTTCTCCTGTTAAAGCAGATTCATTTAAAGCACTGTTTCCTTCTATGATGATACCATCTACCGGTATATTTTCTCCAGGTTTTACAACGAAGATATCTCCTTGATGTACCTGTTCGATCCCAACTTCTATTTCCTGTTCATTACGGATCACAACTGCCGTCTTTGGTGCTAATTTCATAAGACTCTTTAAAGCATCTGTCGTTTTTCCTTTGGATCTTGCTTCTAGCATCTTACCAACTGTGATCAATGTCAGGATCATAGCGGCAGATTCAAAGTAGAATTCATGCATGTATTTCATAACCGCATCCATGTTTTGATGCATCTGAGCATCTGTCATTGCAAATAGGATATAAACACTGTATCCATAAGAAGCTGCTGATCCTAAAGCAACCAGAGTATCCATATTCGGTGCTTTATGGAATAAGCTCTTAAATCCACTAATAAAGAATTTCTGGTTGATCACCATGATGATTGTTGTAAATAACAACTGGATCAGACCCATTGCTACATGGTTTCCATCTAAAATCTTAGGAATCGGCCAATTCCACATCATATGTCCCATTGACAGATACATCAAAGGAATCAAAAAACATAACGATGTGATCAGTCGTTTCTTCAAGACAGGAGTTTCTCTATCTTTTAATAAATCTGCATCTGCAGAATTGCTCTGCGTTTGTGCACCCTTCTTCTTTGCTCCATATCCAGCATCTTCCACAGCTTTGATGATCACAGATGAATCTGCAGTTCCTTCGACACCCATTGAGTTTGTCAGCAGACTTACAGAGCAGGATGTGACTCCTTCTACACTGGAAACCGCTTTCTCCACGCGTGCACTGCAAGCAGCACAGCTCATGCCAGTCACTTGATATTGTTCCATGGTTTCCCTTCCTTTCATTTTGCTTGTCAAATTGTTATTTCATTAGTTTTTGTAGAACTTTTACTAATTCATCAATCGTCTCATCCTTTCCTTCTCGGATATCTTCTGCTACACAAGTTCTGATATGATTGGCAAGAAGGACTTTATTGAAACTATTTAAAGCTGCATTGACAGCAGATACCTGAACTAAAATATCGGTACAATAAGTATCATTCTCTACCATCTTTTTTATTCCACGAACTTGTCCTTCAATACGGCTTAGACGATTAATAAGATCTTTATATTCTTTGTCTGAACGTTCTTTTGTCTTGTGATGACAACAACATTCTTTTTTTTCTTCCATGTGATTTCCTCCTTTACGTTTGATATTATATACCCTGTTAGGGTATATTTCAAGATGTTTATTTGAGAAAATGTTGCAGTTATATAGACAATCTTGTTTTATATAACTTATAAAATGAATCAATTTTTCTAATATCATTGATAAAATCCCTAAAATAGCATATAATAATTTTAGGTACTAACTATTAAAATAGGAGGTGATACTATGATTACAACAACAGCAACTGATATTCAAAATAACTTTGGTAAATATTTAAAAGCTGTCCAAGAAGGTAATGAAATTATTATTTTAAAGAAAGGAAAAGAAGTCGCCAGATTAATTTCAAAAGACACAGGTATTTCTTTCTTGACTGATTCTTTAACTGGAATTCTAAAAAAAGATTATAACGAAAAGGATATCCGCGCAGAAAGGATTGCAGAAAAATATGAAAATATTGATTGATACAAATGTAATCCTTGATGTATTATGTGACAGAACTGATTTTGTAGAAAGCTCTTCAAAAATCTGGAAGTTATGTGAAGTAGAAAAAATTGATGGATATATTTCAGCATTATCTATTCCAAATATTGTTTATATTTTGAGAAAAGAATTAACACCAGAAAAAACTCAGCAAATTATTGAACAGCTGTTTATGATTTTTCATATTGCTGATCTAAAGTCTTCTGATATAAGAAAAGCGGCGAATATGAAAACTTCTGATTATGAAGATGCGATTCAAATGGTATGCGCACAGCGAATGAAAGTAGATTTTATTGTAACTCGTAATATCAAGGATTTTATCGAAAGTAAAGTACCTGCTATGAAACCTGATGAATTATTAGAACGGATATGATATAAAGAAAGGAGACATTCCACAAATGTGGTGCCTCCTTTTCATTTGACAATTAATCTTCTTTTTCAACCTTACGGTTTTCTCTATTAGCAATCTCTTCTTTGATTGCAGCTAAGAAGTCATCTAACTTCATCTGTCCTTCATCACCTTTGAATCGGCTTCTTACTGATACAGCTTCGTTTTCTTCTTCTTTTCCACCAACAACTAACATATATGGAATCTTCTGAAGCTGTGCTTCACGGATCTTGTATCCCATTTTCTCAGCTCTTGTATCAATGTCTGCACGGATTCCTGCTGCCTTTAATGTATCAAGTACTTTATTAGCATAATCTAAATGCTTATCAGAGATAGGAATCACTTCAACCTGTACTGGAGCTAACCATGTAGGGAAAGCACCTGCAAAATGCTCAATCAAAATACCGATAAAACGCTCGATAGATCCAAATGCAACACGGTGGATCATGATTGGACGATGTTTCTCTCCATCTGCTCCTGTGTAGTGAAGGTCAAAACGTAATGGGAGCTGGAAGTCAAGCTGGATCGTTCCACACTGCCATGTTCTTCCGATAGAATCCTCTAAGTGGAAATCAATCTTAGGTCCGTAGAATGCTCCGTCTCCTTCATTTACCACATAATCAAGTCCAAGATCATCTAAAGCTGCACGAAGAGAATCTGTTGCAAGTTCCCAATCTTCGTCACTTCCCATGCTGTCATCTGGACGAGTAGAAAGTTCTACATGATACTTAAATCCAAATAAATTGTAAACCTGATCGATCAATCCTGCAACACCTTTGATCTCATCTTTGATCTGATCTGGTGTCATAAAGATATGTGCATCATCCTGTGTAAAACAACGAACACGCATTAATCCATGTAACTGACCAGATTTTTCATGACGATGTACTAAACCTAATTCTCCCATTCTTAATGGAAGATCTCTATATGAACGTGGTTCAGAATCATAAACAAGAACTCCACCTGGGCAGTTCATAGGTTTGATTGCAAAATCCTGATCATCAATAACTGTTGTATACATATTTTCTTTGTAATGATCCCAATGTCCTGATGTTTCCCATAAATGACGACTTAACATGATAGGTGTTGAGATTTCAACGTATCCTGCTTTCTGATGAATTTCACGCCAGTAGTCTAATAATGTGTTTTTAAGAACCATACCTTTTGGAAGGAAGAATGGGAATCCAGGTCCTTCTTCTCTCATCATAAACAGACCAAGTTCTTTTCCAAGTTTACGATGGTCACGCTTTCTAGCCTCTTCCATCATTGTAAGGTATGCATCTAATTCTGCTTTCTTTGTAAATGCAGTACCATAGATTCTTGTAAGCATCTGATTATGCTCATCTCCACGCCAGTAAGCACCTGCAATACTTGTAAGTTTGAATGCTTTCACTGGTTTTGTAGTCATTAGGTGAGGTCCTGCACAAAGATCAACAAATTCACCCTGCTGATAGAAGCTGATCACAGAATCTTCTGGAAGATCTTCAATCAATTCTACTTTGTAAGGTTCGTTTCTTTCTTTCATAAATGCAATCGCTTCATCTCTAGGTTTTGTAAAGCTTGTGATTTCAAGATTTTCTTTGACGATCTTCTTCATTTCTTTTTCAATCTTCTCAAGGTCTTCCTGTGTAAATGGAGTATCTTTCTCCATATCATAGTAGAAACCATTGTCGATAGAAGGTCCGATCGCAAGTTTTGTTTCTGGATATAAACGTTTTACTGCCTGAGCTAAAATATGGGATGCTGTATGACGGAATGCGTGTTTTCCTTCATCAGAATCAAATGTTAAGATATTTAATTCGCAGTCTTTGTCAATGACAGTTCTAAGGTCAACAACTTCTCCATCAACCTCACCCGCACAGGCAACTCTTGCCAGTCCTTCACTGATATCTTTTGCAATATCAATGACAGACATATTGTTTTCATACTCTTTTACAGATCCATCTTTTAATGTAATCTTCATCTTCTTATTCATCCTTTCTTGATATATAACGTTTTATTTATCCTGTCACAATTCTCTATAGATTTCTTCTATAATAAATCTATAACAGAAATAAAAAATCCCATGGACTAATAAAAATCCATGGGACGAGTTATCGCGGTTCCACCCTGGTTATCTGTTTCATATCCTTTGATCATAAACTCCAGAAACAGATCACTTGATCGACGATTAACGGTGTCAGCCGGGCTGGTTTACAGCCACTCCGAGGTGGTCTTCCTTTGTTTGTCTGCTTAGGATACTTTCAGCAAATGTATCCCTCTCTGGAAGCTTTCCACAAAGTACTCTTCTCATCAACGTTTTCTTCTTTTTGATTTCTTGTAAATTATAGCATTGTGATTCTATAAAATCAATACAAAAATAGAAAATTATAAACGATTCATTAATAAATAAGCATTCTTTACAACTGCTGCCGCCCATTCTCCGCCAACACAGTAATGTTTGTTCACTGCTGCCGCAGAAGTTCCAACATAGTAACTTCCACCTGATGTCAGGTATTTTTCATGTAAAGTTTCTGCAGTTGCTAAAAGTCCTGCTTCTTTCGTTGATTTGTTAATTCCTTTTGCATGATCCGATGTTACACCATATCCAGTCAGATTATTATCTTCCCTCGCACGGCGGCTCGTGCCCCATGCACTTTCATGTGCAGCGATTCCCATCAAAAAGACTGCATTCACATGATATTTTTCTTCCGCCTTGACATAAGCTTTCGCATCATCATACAAAGCAGTTCCTTCCAAGATATGTTTGGCGTCTGAAACTGTGATATGACTTAGAGCACTGACATCATTTGGATTAAAATATCTTGTCTGTTCCTCTTTTTTGATCTCTCCTTTGAACTTCTTGATCTGCTTCTTGATCGTCTGAACCTTTTCTTCCATTGGTTTGATCGGAAGTATCTGTTCGTTCTTTAAATACTGATCAAGCTGAATCGTTTCATTCTTATCAAGCAAAGTCTCAAAGTCCGGATGATTAATTCCAAAGACATATTTGCTTGCGATCGTTCTCAGATTCTCATCTCCAAATAAATCTGCAAGCTCATATAAATCTTCTCTTAACTGCTCATCTTTTTTAGAAATCTTCATAGAAGGAGTGATCTCCTGCCCATATAAAGCAATCTCCGCCTTGGAATTTGCTGTATACTTTTTGTAAAATTCATTTATAGATCGTGCTTTTTGCTGTTCCAGGCGAATCTCTTCCTCAATCTTTGCTTTTTGTTTTTTCAGCTGTTTCACTTTCGCCTGTTTATCCTTGATCCTTCCTTCGATCGTATCCGAAGAACTCTTACTGATCACTTGTGTTGGCATTGGAATGACTTTGTTTTCTTCCTTTTTCTTTAATTTTGTCTTCTTTGTCTTAGTATGTTTCTTGCTTGTTGTCTTTTTCTTCAGTTGTTCTTTACTTTGCGTTCTTTTTGTTTCTTGCACCGTTGCTGCTGTTTCGGTAGAAACTTCTGTTGTCACTGCCTGATCGGTCTGTGTATCATCTGCATAAACCGGTATTACAGAGATTGTCATAATCGCGCATACAAATGCTGTCATAATCTTACGTCTCATGATCGCTTCCTCCCTTTGTTTGAACATTGTTATGACATGATCATCTTTCTAATACTCAATTTTATCTGGTGATTTCTACCTTACTCCTTTTTGTATAAAAATTCAAGTACGCAGTGTTACGTATTTGTAAATTTTTTATTCTTTATGATGCAGGAAACAACCTTCCTCATGTGAGTCAACCACTCCCACTGCCTGCAGATAGGAATAAATGATCGTTGTACCGACAAATTTCATTCCACGTTTCTTTAAATCCTTTGAAATCTGGTCGGATAATTCTGAAGATGTTTTTCCCGTCTCATGGATGATCTTATGATCTGTAAACTTCCATAAATATTCAGAAAAGGTTCCGTATTGTTCCTGGATTTTCATAAAAATAGTCGCATTTGATACGGCAGCAGATATTTTTCTTTGGTTTCTTATAATCCCTTTAGTTTCTTTTAATTGTGCTTGTTTCTCCTCATCATATGCACTCACTTTATATACATCAAAATCATCAAACGCTTCTCTGAACGCTTCTCGTTTATTTAACACACACTCCCACGATAATCCTGCCTGAAACGATTCCAAGATCAGCATTTCAAACAATTTATGGTCGTCATAGACAGGCACTCCCCATTCTTTATCGTGATAATCAATATATATCGGATTCTTTGGATTAGCCCAACTGCATCTGTCTTTTCCATCGTTATATTTCATAAAAATGTCTTCCTCCATTATGTTTATTATAGTATAACTGACATCTTTGTCAGATCATCTAAAATCCACATTCACAACCACAATCTCCGCTTTCGTTCCGACCCTCATATTCGGGCCAAATAAACCGACACCTGAAGTTACGATCTGATGCGCATTTCCAACCTTACGATATCCATACGGATTCTTCCAAAACAAATGAATTGTAATATTCCCAGGGAACAGCTGTCCATCATGCGTATGCCCGCAAAGATCAATGTCTACTCCTGCCTGATTTAACTCTTCCAACTGCCTTGGCTCATGATCCAGTACGATCACAGGCTTTTTAAGATCCATTCCATTTACCAGTTCTTTTGGAGTCTTACGTCTGCTGATCCCACGGCCTACTTTCTCAGCATCTGGTCTTCCATAGAGATAGAAGCTTTGATCAATACAGACAGATTCATCTCTTAATAACTTCATTCCTGCCCTTTTTACAAATTCATCCATTCTTGGATCGCTGACCTTTTTCTCCCGACCGCTGCCAAATGTAAATCCTGCAAGAATCTTTTCATCAATATCATGATTTCCATAAACTGCATAAACACCGTATTGACTCTTTAGCTGTCGAAATATCTTAACCAACTGATCTGGATCATCTAATGCATCATATTCATTATCAAAAATGTCTCCTGCAACCACAATCAGATCTGGACTTTGCTGATTTACTTTCATTACCATCTGTTTCATCTGAGAACATCCAATATTGTATCCAAGATGAAGATCTGCAAGTAAAATGATCTTTAGCTTTTTATGATTTTCTGCTTTTTTATGTATCGTTACGTGGTAGCTTGTTGTCCTGATATTCCTTGCATTACACACTCCGTAAAAACTGGTTGATACGATCAAGATCATACAAATGCTTCCAACAATCCTAAAAACTTTTGGTGTCCGAAACTTTTCCTGATCTGCTTTTACAAAATAGATCAAGATCAGGCGGATCAGATCCACAATAAGGATCGTAAGCGCCAAATACATCAAAACACCCAGCCAGTAATTACTGATCAATTTCATAGCTCGCCGTATCGTTCCTTGTGGAAACAAAAATGCGATCAGAATACTGAATGCAAGAAATACATAGATCATGGCCAAAACTGCTTTGATCCATTTCTTTTTAAAATAAACATGACAAGTCTCTAACCATTTCAATATTCGGAATAAAAAATAGACATTTAACAGCAGATAAAGTGGTGCTAAATATATTGCGATCATCTTATTTTCTGCACCCTCTTTCTTACTATATTTTTATTGATTTTTTATCAAATTCATTGTAATCGGATAAACTGTCGCCTGGTTTGTCAATGGATCTCGATTCTGATAATCAAACAATAGGATGGTTTTTGTTTCTTTAAAATCTTCATTTACCGCATGATCGAATTGTTCCATATGGGAAAATTTCCGCATATTCTTTTGTCCAAAATATGCAAGTCGTTCATCTTTTAATAAAATCTCTTCGTTGATATAACGAAGCTCGTCCTTTTGTAATGTATAATCTCCTGCAAAATCCGGACGTTTCTTTACATTTTCACGAAGATATAAGTCATACGTTAACAACTCTTTATATAATACAAGATTCTCTTCTGCTGTAATGGTTTGTATAAATTCATATAAGATTTCAAATCGAGCAATCCGGCTGTGGCTGACCTTGTCATAACCTTTCTCCTCATAAAATCTGGCAAGTGTATCATATAAAGCAAATGCAGTGTCAAATTCTTTTTCCAACAACCGCAAGGTGTTCGAAAACTGGCTGCTATTATAATAAACTTCCACCATTTCTTCCACTTTCTTTAAAACCAGTACATCTTCATAAGGCAGCCATTTTGTATAAAGGACTTCATAAGGCGGTGTATCTTTATAAACAAGCCCATAGTTCTCTTTTTGTTTTTCCATATAAGAACCTTTTAATACTTTTAAAAAGCCTAACTGTAATTGTTCTGGACGTACTTCATAGACATCCTGAAATGACTGTTTAAAACTTTCAAGATCTTCATAGGGCAGTCCTGCGATCAGATCCAAATGTTGATGTATATTATGTCCAGCATTGATCCTTGTTACGATATCTGTAACTTTCTTAAAATCCATTTTCCTGTGAATCTCAGTGATCGTATCGATGTTCGTTGACTGAACGCCAATCTCTAACTGAATCAGTCCTGGACGCATATCAGAGATCAATTCAATTTCATCATCCTTTAAGACATCTGCTGCCACTTCAAAATGGAAATTGGTAATGCCGTTATCATGTTCCTTTATATAACGCCAGATTTCCATTGCATGATCATGTCGACAGTTAAAGGTACGATCGACAAATTTGACCTGTGGCACTTTATGATCTAAGAAAAACTGTAATTCCTTTTTAACAAGAGAAAGATCTCGGAAGCGCAGGCATTTATCGATCGAAGATAAACAATAACTACATGAAAATGGACAGCCCCTGCTTGATTCATAGTAGATGATCTTATGTTCAAAATCTTCAATATGTTCATACACAAATGGAACTTTACTTAAGTCCATCACTGGACGCCATGGTGTTTCTACGATCTCATCTTCATTTCTATAAGTTAGTCCAGGAATCTTGCTAAGATCATCTCTCTTTCCATGATAATGATCAAGCACTTCAAGGAATGTAACTTCTCCTTCCCCTTTCATCACACCCGTTACCTGTGGAAGTCGTCTTAAAACTTCTCTGGAATCATAGGAAACTTCTGGTCCTCCAAGCCAGATTGGAACATCCGGCAGTAGTTTATGAATTTCCCTGATCACACATTCTATGTATTCAATATTCCAGATATAACAGGAAAAACAAAGGATATCTGGATGTTTCTGATACAGACTCATCAGGATATCATCCACCTGCTGATTGATCGTATATTCTGCAATCTCGACTTCATCGATATATGGCTTTGCGTAGGCACGAAGGCAGTAAACTGCAAGGTTCGAATGAATGTATTTCGAATTGATCGCTGTTAATATTGTGTGTTTCTTTGTCATATTATTTATCTCGCACTTTCTTTATTTTGTTTCATTCTGAATATCTTTTTGTTTTGTCTTACTCTGAAAATAGATAAACGAATCCGCCGCATCAAGAATATCACTAAATTCATCTCTTGGTGCGATCTCAATATATTTCTTTAATAAATCTTTCTCTTCTTTTTTATATCTTCCATAAAAAATGTCAAACAGATTATGACCCCGCATATAGGTTTTGATCTCTTCCATATGTTCTTTCATATCTTGCGGCGATGTAAAATCACGTCCCATCATCTGTATCAAATGAACTCCACTTTTGATCCTATGCAGATATTCTCTCCATTTATCATATAAAATCTCATAAAAAGCATCTTCAGATTCTATAACTCCAAGTTTTGACATGATCTCTGGATTTAAAAAATAATTTTCAAAGGAATAATATTTTAAGATCAATACATTTTTCCTTGTCACTTTTGGTAAATGATCAACATCCACAAGATTTCTCTCATCATAATATTTACAAAGCTGTCTTCCAAGCATATCTCGATCCTTACCATCACTATCACGGATCATTAAAAAACGATCCTTCATATAAAGCTGATTTATATATTTTAAGTTGGCATACGTCTTGATATTGGTACAGCTGTTTGTTGTCAGGATTGCTACACGATTTAATCTGCCGTCTTCATCATAAATTTCAGAATAATAATGATTTAACAACAATGGCAAACGGTATTTATCTTGTTTTCCTTCTACGATAAAAACAAAATCAACATTCATAAGATCGGAAGCATTATATCCAAGATCGTCTAATACCGAACTAATGTTCGTTTTCTTCTTTGCAACAGAATATGAATCTTCATCCAATATGATCTGACATAATTGTCTACTGCTAAAATTGGCTAATAAATGTGGAGAATGTGTTGTAAAGATCACCTGATTCTTCTGTGCCAGACGATAAAGGATCTCACTGGCTGTCTTTTGCAGTTGTGGATGCAAAAACATCTCTGGTTCCTCTACCAGAATGATCGATGAAAGACTATTCTCATCCATTACATAAGCTTCCAAAAGAGAAAGCATATAAATACTTTTCATTCCACGCCCCAATCGTTCCACAGAAATTGAAATATCACGTTCTTTGTTATAAGCTTCTGCATTAACTTGAAGCATTTGGTCAACATCGTAATTCATAGAGAAAATGATATCCTCAAATCCACCGTTCTTATGGAAGCTCTCATTAATACGTTTCTCAAACTGATCAATGTTCATCTCATACAATTTATATTCAAATAACTTTGCAGCCTCAAATGCATTCAGCTCTTTTGGATTCTTCTGATCGATCAGACCGATACACTGAAAACAATGAGTACATGGTTTCACAGGATCAAACATACAGCAGTTTGTACGCATGATCTTAAGCAAACTGTCTTCCTGTAACATAAAAAGATCATCCTGTATCTGTTTTAAATTACGGTTCGTTCCAATGAAATAAATAGTTGGGAAAATTTCCCGAATATACTTATTATGTTTCTTTTTTCCATCGTAAAACCGCTGTTTGCCTTCTTTATTGGCAATGAATGTAAAGGTGATCTCTTCATTTTTGTAAGATGGAAGTTTACTCTCAAAATCCTTTTTCCAAAGATCGTATTTTTTATACTGGCTCACTATACCATTTTTATGAAAAATATGAAGATCTTCTTCTGTAATGGATAATATAAATCCAATCTCTATATTTTGCATTGTCTCGTTAAAATCATCCAATGAGATTTCATAAGATCCTTCGACTGCACGCAAGGCATGAAGGATGGATGATTTTCCTGTATTATTCTTTCCAACAAGAATCAGAGCATTCTGGATATCTGATATTTCCATATGCCGGATTGATTTAAAATTCTTAATTGATAAATATTTAATTTCCAT
>ERZ833963.2677-NODE-2677-length-16293-cov-100.389149_pt1 | contig 16293 bp, 9 predicted proteins | sample MGYA00519693_ERZ833963 | MGnify/ENA primary metagenome ERZ833963 (study PRJEB31850, sample SAMEA3708748) | human gut metagenome | biome: human gut; feature: human-associated habitat; material: faeces | place: China | collected 2014 ... | reverse complement strand
CCTGGTCAACCGAGCACCTGCCCAAGAATTGGGTTACAGAACGAACCAAGACGCTTAGAAAAGTGAGCTAAAATTGGCACAACGAACTGGACACCCTATAAACTTGGGTTGAATAAGGATATAAACCTGACTTTGATAGCACATACTAACAAGTCGGAAACCCACGACCGGAAAATAATAATGAATTATGAATACATAACTTCTGGAAAGGGCTTCAGCGTAATAGATAATAGAGGTGTCCAAGAAATCGCTGAGGGAGATATGCAAGATACGCTATCTCCATCAGATTCATTGACATCTATCAGAATGCGTCAGGTCCAGCAACTGTCCTGGCTTGAACCTGTGTACCAGGGCAAGGAAGATTGCACGGGAAGTGTGTGCTTTACAGTCGGAGATAAGAAAAATCGATTATTTTCTGATCTATGAACGTCCCTTGCACAGATAAATTGTACCTTTGCAGTTGAAATAATATAGACATGAATCATAAAATCTACAATAAGATAACTTTCACTATCCAGGAACTTGTAGGGCTTATGCGTGGCAGTATGGACTTACAGTACATTGGGGATGTTCTACACATCTTCCTATTCTTGCGCCGCATCGACTGTATCCTTGCGCCTGTACAAGACAAGATGATGAGCTTTTATCGGGAGAATCGTGACGTTTTGCCTGTAGATGAATTGGAAGAAAAATTGAAAGTCATAACGGGCTATGACTTTTATAATATCTCTGGACTGACACTTTCAATTGTCGCTTCAGGGCATGATGACACATTAGCCCTTCTACAGAAATATTTGGACGGGTTCAATCAGGATGTAAAAAAAATACTTATTAATCTTGATTATATGGATGTAATAGGTAAGCTCAATTATGTCCATATCCTTCAGCAATCTATGGCTCCATTCCTTGATGTTGAAATGACTCCGGCAACTCTCCCTGATAATGAAATCTGGAAGGTCTATGCATATATTAATGATAATATTGCTAGTCTTTGCGGACGGTCTGTATCAGAATTTAACACTCCTATGGGACTGAGTGAATTGATGTGCAATATGCTATTTGCTCCTGTCAGGGAAGAAATAATTAGTAGGAGAGCAGAGTTATCTATCTATGACCAGACGTGCGGTTTGGGCAATCTTATCTTCACAGCTGCTGACAATATAACTCGGAGTATATCCGGTTACAAGCCTTGTCAATTGTCTTTATATGGTCAGGATATCAATAGTAAAGTACTGGCTAAGACACAGTCTGTTGCATTTCTATCAGGCTATAACATGAACAATTTTTGTTCTGGTGATGTCCTGTATGACGATAAATTTGAACACAAGCAGTTTGATTACATACTTTCCAATTTCCCAATTGGTTTAAGATGGCATTGTAGTGCTATCAAGTCGAACAACTTGAAATATCGAATTGGATTGCCTAAAAGCAAAGATGCTACCATGCTTTTTATTCAGGATATCATATCAAAGATGAAAAATTCTGCACGTGCCTGCTTTATTACTACAGGAAATGCACTTGTTGGTGGTGGCTTTGGAAGCGGTGAAAACAGTGTGAGAAAATATCTTATCGATCATGACATGATAGACTGTATTGTGGCGTTACCACCAGTATTGCAGGAGACTTCAATCCCAGTTTATCTTTGGATACTAACAAAAGAAAAAGAAAGCTTCCGTGTTGGTACAACACAATTCATTAATGCTCGGAATATTTTTAAGAAAGAGTACAGACAGTACTTATTGAGTAAAGATAATATTGATGAGATTGTAAATATATATAAGCACTATCAGAATAATGTCATTTCAGAAATAGTGAAAAATGCTGATTTGGGAGAACTTCAGTTAACAATTGAGCAGCCAATACGCAATGATATGACTTTCGATATTGATGATTATGATGCAATAAAACTAGATAAGCAAGGGCATCGTATAGCTGACCCTAATAAAGAATTTACAGAAGTCGTATCATTAAATGTGGATGCTGACGAATATTTTGAAAAGAAAATTATTCCAAATATTGACGAAGAATCCTGGATAGACTATTCCAAGACGCTTATAGGCTATCGGTTCAATTTCAATAAAATCTTTGTCGCGTTTGGACATCGTATATCCTCATTAAAATTAAAAGTAGCTGAAGCTGCTCTTATGTTATGCCATGAGAGGGCATCATCCCTAATGGAGAAGATAAAAGAAAGTGATAAGGGTTTATTTCCCGATAGCATTGATGGTATAGATACAAAACTTAAATTCCTGGCGGGTATTCATAAAGGAGTTGCTCTTTCCAGAATGACTTTTGATAAAGAAGGTAAAGCCTATCTTATTCAAGCTAAAGATATTTCTGATGGTACAGTGAACTTCAATGACTGTAAGCAGATATCTGAAAAAACTTACGAAAAATATTCGAAAAACGAATTAAATGAAGGGGATATTCTTCTAAGTACCTTTAGTAAATCAGGAAAGATATATTATTTTGCTGGAGCTGATAAACCAACTATAGCATCATCTAGCCTTTTTGTTATAAGAGCTGGAGACGGAATTGGTGACTTAGAGGTTTACAACAGGTATCTGTATAAAATACTTTCGTCTAGTCTTTTGAGAGATTATATTGACAGTATTGAAGTTGGTGATGGATTCTTATCCTTATCAATTAAGGAGCTAGGGGACTTCTCTTTTAAACTACCCAATCCGATGGTTCAAAGACTTTCAGTCAATTCAACATTCAGTTATGATGATCTCCTAGAAGATTACAATAAAGCCTTGATTAATGAGCAAAAAGCTCTGAATTCATATAGGGAAGTTTGGCTTAACGATGTCCTTGGAAAAGGGAAAAAATAAAAGTTCCATTGTGGAAAATATATAAAAACATTATGGCACGAACTAAGAAACAACATACAGATACGGCACCTACGCTCTTTGACGATCCTGCTTCCCTGCAGGGGACGCCGAAGAATGCGCAGGAGCTCTACAACTTCATCTTTGAGGCCTGCAACATCATTCGGGGACCGGTGAGTCAGGACAACTTCAAGGACTACATCACGCCACTACTCTACTACAAGCGCATCAGCGACGTCTATGATGAGGAGACGCAGACAGCACTCGACTTCAGTGGCGGTGACGAAGAGTATGCATCGCTACCTGAAATGCACCGATTCGAAATTCCAGAAGGTTGTCATTGGAACGACATCCGTCGCCGGTCGGAGAACTTGGGGGCAGCGCTCGTCGGTGCCATGCGAAAGATAGAACTCGCCAACCCCGACACCCTTTACGGTGTGCTGTCTATATTTTCCGCTCAGAAGTGGACCGACAAAAGCATCCTCAGCGATGCCAAGATTCGCGACCTCATTGAGCACATGAGTAAACGCCGCCTGGGTAACAACGATTATCCCGCTGATCTCATGGGCGATGCTTACGAAATTCTGCTGAAGAAGTTTGCCGATGATAGTAAGGCTAAGGCCGGAGAGTTCTACACGCCACGTTCCGTAGTGCAACTCTTGGTACGTATATTGGATCCACAACCTGGCGAGACCGTCTATGATCCTGCCTGCGGTTCCGGCGGCATGCTCATCGAGGCAGTTCATCACATGCACAACGACTCGCTATGCTGTGGCAGCATCTTCGGTCAAGAGAAAAACGTCACCAATGCGGCCATTGCCAAGATGAACCTCTACCTGCACGGTGCCATCGACTTCAACATCATGCAGGGTGATACGCTACGCGAGCCAAAGATTCTGCAAGGAGGTCAGTTGGCCCGCTTTGATTGCGTCATTGCCAATCCGCCCTTTGCCCTGAAAGACTGGGGCGCCAAAGGTTGGGACAGCGACAAGTATGGACGTAACCTCTGGGGAAATCCTGGTGACGGTTGTGGCGACTATGCTTGGATAGAACACATGGTAATGAGCATGGCACGCGGCACGGGCCGTCTGGCCGTGGTGATGCCGCAGGGTGTGCTCTTCCGCAATCAGGGCAAGGAGAAAGACATCCGTCGGCAGATGGTGAACTCAGGACTCATCGAGGCTGTCTTCACCCTCGGCGAGAAACTTTTCTATGGTACAGGCCTGTCGCCCTGCTTCCTCATCATGCGCCGCACGATGCCAGCCAATCACAGCGGACGCATCCTGATGGTGGACGGCAGCAGCATTCTCACACCGAAACGAGCACAGAATGTGCTGGAACAAAAGGACATCGACAAGCTCTACCAACTCTATGTCGACTATCGTGATGAAGAGGACTACAGCAAAGTGGTGACCCTCGACGATGTACGGGCTAAGGACTACATACTCTCGCCAAGCAGTTATGTGCAGTATCATAAGGAAGAAGTGGAGCCTTACGAGAGCGTCCGCCAGCGATTCATGGACGCGTACGAAGAAATGAAACGATGCGAAAAGGAGTTCCGGGAAGCCATTGCGGACACAGGCAAATGAATATGTCCTCCATGAACTAATAGAACAATAACGACAATGAGTGAAATAAGAACATATCAACAGCCAGACGAGGTGATCAGCCTCGACGACCTGAAGCGGTTTCTTTGGGACGCCGCCACCCACCTGCGCGGACAGATTGATGCGTCTGGGTATAAGGAATACATCTTCCCTATGCTCTTCTTCAAGCGCATCAGCGATGTCTATGATGAGCAGTATGACGGATACGTCCATGAAGGCGGTGTCGACTATGCCAACGAACAGGCCAAGGATCTGGCCATCCATATTCCCGATGGGGCCCATTGGGATGACGTGCGACGTGTGACGGAGAATGTAGGTCAGGCCCTGGTACAGGCCTTCATCGATATAGAGCAAGCCAACCCCGCCCGTAAGGTGGGGGGACGGATGGTTGGAGGCCTCGAAGGAATCTTCGGTCCGAAAGACGGTTGGACTAATAAAAACAAGATGCCCGACCACGTCATAACCTCGCTCATTGAGGACTTCTCGCGCTACAATCTCTCCCTAAGTCACTGCCCAGCTGATGAAATGGGGCAGGCTTACGAATACCTCATCGGAAAGTTCGCCGACGATGCCGGCAACACTGCCCAGGAGTTCTACACCAATCGCACCGTGGTACAGCTCATGGCCGAAATCTTGCAGCCGCAACCCGACGAGAGCATCTACGACCCCACTTGCGGTTCGGGCGGAATGCTCGTAAAGTGTCTCGACTATTTGCGTAACAAAGGCGAGGAGTGGCAGGGCGTCCATGTCTATGGTCAAGAAATCAATGGCCTCACCTCCAGTATTGCCCGCATGAATCTATATCTCAATGGTGTAGAGGACTTCTCTATAGCTTGTGCCGACACTCTTTCGTCACCGGCTTTCACTGAGGGTAGCAAGTTGAAGACCTTCGACGTAGTACTGGCCAATCCGCCTTACTCCATCAAAGAGTGGAATCGTGCTGCATTTGAACACGACAAGTGGGGGAGAAATTTCTTGGGGACACCACCAGAAGGACGAGCTGATTACGCATTTATTCAGCATATCATTAAATCCATGGATGAGAAGCATGGTAAATGTGCTATTTTGTTGCCTCATGGCATTTTGTTTCGTAAGGAAGAACAGGAGATGAGACGCAAATTGGTTGAATCAAATAAGATTGAATGTATTGTTGGCCTAGGGCCTAATCTGTTTTATAATTCTCCTATGGAAGCGTGTGTTCTTATCTGTAACAACCATAAAAGAGATGAACTTTTCAACAAGATTCTATATATTAATGCAGTGGACGAAGTTACACGCAAAAATGGAGAGAGCTTCTTGGAAGATAAACATATCAAGGCGATTAAGGACTCCTACTTTAAACTCTTAAACAAAGAAAAATTTTCTAGGATTGTTCCTTATAAAGAGATTGAAGGTAATGACTTTGATCTCAGTATTCAAAAATACATCTTTCGCAATCAAGTAATATCCGAAGGTATAAGAACTTTCGATGAAGAATATGTTGATTGGGACAGGGACCAGAAGCAATTAAATAAGAATCTTGAAGCATTTATCGCATTGTTATCATGATTTATAAGTTTGACAAAATAGCTTACAACAGTACCGTAAAAAAGAAACCAACGGATGCTGACCGCTCAAATTATATTGGGTTAGAGAATATTGACCCAGATTCCTTATTTGTGGAAAATTACGGATCTGATATTACTCCGAAAGGGGAAAAGTTGATAATGAAGAAGGGGGATGTACTTTTTGGTAAGCGTCGCGCTTACCAGAAGAAGGTAGCCATAGCTCCATGTGACGGTATCTTCTCGGCACATGGTATGGTGCTGCGCCCGAAGGAAGATGTGATAGACAAAGACTTCTTTCCGTTTTTCATTCATTCAGACCAGTTTCTTAACGAAGCAGTGAGAATATCGGTAGGAGGTCTGTCGCCTACTATCAACTGGCGTGATTTAAAAGAGCTAGAGTTTTCCCTTCCACCACTTTCCATTCAGCGTGAATTATCGAAAAAGTTGTGGGCCGCCTACCGGCTGAAAGAGTCGTACAAAAAGTTATTGTTGGCTACTCGTGATATGGTGAAATCGCAATTTATCGAGATGTTCGGTACTCATGATACAACTCCTGTAGGGAATTACATTGAAGAAAGTTATCCAGGCGAATGGGGTTCTGAGGATAAAAAAGGCACTGGTGTAAAAGTCATACGAACAACGAATTTTACAAATACAGGAAAGCTGGACTTGAAGGATGTCGTTACTCGTTCTATCGCAGATAAGAAAATTGAGCATAAAACAATCCATAAGTACGATACAATACTTGAACGTTCTGGTGGAACTGCCGACAATCCTGTAGGTAGAGTCGTTCTATTTGAGGAAGATGGCATATATTTGTGCAACAACTTCACTCAGGTATTAAGGTTCAAAAATGTCGATCCTCGATTTGCTTTTTACTCGTTGTTTTATTTCTACCAGACAAACAAAACTGAGATAAGAGCAATGGGTAGTAAAACAACCGGCATACAGAATCTCAATATGAACAAATATCTTGAAATTGGAATTCCTAATGCCTCAGAAGATGAGCAAAGCAGGTTTGTATCCATTGCAGAGCAGGCCGATAAATCAGAATTTGAACTAAAGAAATCGATAGAGGCAATAGATGCAGTGATAAAGAGTTTAATAAACAATTAATAATGATACCAAGGGTCGCGCGCAATCAAATAACCCTAGCATAAACTATTAAGAATATGATAGAAAATTTGATTAATGAAGTTGAACAGGCAATGCTCAACCTCCTTGATAATGAGCAGTTAAGTCAGTTGCGGAAGGTACTTGACTACACCTTTCGTAATGTTGTCGTGACCCCAAAGCAGAGTGCATCAACAGAAGGCAACAATGTTACCCTTCTCAGTAACTTCATTGCAGCTAAAAAGGTTGAGGGATGCTCTGTTAACTCACTCGCTTATTATCAAAGCACTGTAAATAATGCATTAAAGAAAATAAATAAAGAAGTGCTACACATCACTACTGATGATTTGCGTCAATACCTTAATAATTATCAAGTTGACAGTGGCGCTAGTAAGGTGACGGTTGATAACATCCGGAGAATCTTATCAAGCTTTTTCTCATGGTTGGAAGAGGAAAACTATATAGTGAAGAGCCCGATGAGAAGGATCCATAAGGTTAAGGTTGGAAAGACCGTTAAAGAGACTTACACCGACGAGGCTTTAGAACTGATGCGCGATCATTGTGACAATTCCCGTGATTTGGCCCTTATCGATCTCTTGTCCAGTACTGGCATGCGTGTGGGCGAGCTCGTAAAATTGAATCGCTCAGATATTGACTTTCAGAACCGGGAATGTGTAGTTACGGGAAAAGGCGATAAACAGCGACGTGTATATTTCGATGCACGAACAAAAATACATTTAATGAAGTATCTCGACAGTAGAACGGATACAAATGAGGCACTTTTCGTCTCTTTGCTTGAGCCGGCAGAGCGTCTTCAGATTAGTGGCGTTGAAATCCGACTGCGAAAAATTGGTCGAGAGTTGAAGATACCCAAAGTACATCCCCATAAGTTTCGCCGCACGTTGGCTACTATGGCGATAGATAAAGGTATGCCCATAGAACAGGTCCAGCACCTTTTGGGTCACCAGAGCCTGGACACAACACTGCAATATGCAATGGTGAACGAGAGTAATGTCAAATTGTCCCATCATAAATACCTTGGTTAGTATGTCGCAATTTATCGAGATGTTCGGTACTCATGATACAACTCCTGTAGGGAATTACATTGAAGAAAGTTATCCAGGCGAATGGGGTTCTGAGGATAAAAAAGGCACTGGTGTAAAAGTCATACGAACAACGAATTTTACAAATACAGGAAAGCTGGACTTGAAGGATGTCGTTACTCGTTCTATCGCAGATAAGAAAATTGAGCATAAAACAATCCATAAGTACGATACAATACTTGAACGTTCTGGTGGAACTGCCGACAATCCTGTAGGTAGAGTCGTTCTATTTGAGGAAGATGGCATATATTTGTGCAACAACTTCACTCAGGTATTAAGGTTCAAAAATGTCGATCCTCGATTTGCTTTTTACTCGTTGTTTTATTTCTACCAGACAAACAAAACTGAGATAAGAGCAATGGGTAGTAAAACAACCGGCATACAGAATCTCAATATGAACAAATATCTTGAAATTGGAATTCCTAATGCCTCAGAAGATGAGCAAAGCAGGTTTGTATCCATTGCAGAGCAGGCCGATAAATCAGAATTTGGTGGTCTCAAATTGGAATATGAACTGAAGCTATCGATAGAGGCAATAAATTCAGTGATAAAGAGTTTGATTAACAATTAAAGCAATCAGAAAGAATCATGATACAGACAGTCAACAAATACCCGATTGATGAAATATTCAAGCCAAAGGACAAGATGTATTATTTCATCCCTAAGTACCAGCGCGAATACACTTGGAGCTATAATGAATGGTACAACCTCTACACGGATTTGCAAGAAAACAATGAGGGATACTTCATTGGTTCCATCATTTGCATCAATACTAACGATGCGAATTATCCGCGTTTGGAAGTCATCGACGGCCAGCAGCGATTGACCACACTTTGCATATTTCTGGCAGCTATCTACAAAACTCTCTGCAACCTAAGAGAGGATGACGATACCGAAACTTTGGTGGAGACTATCAATCTGAAGAACTCTCTTCTGCGCAAGGATATTAGTCAAACTGGGTTGGTACTGGTTCCACAAATACAAAACAACAATCTGGACGACTTTAACCAGGTAATGGTGGAGGCGGGACTCATCAAGACGGCAGACAAGAAGCCTTGGTGGGCACAAAGAAAGATGGCACGTTGCTATCACTATTTCATTTTCCTCCTCGGAGAAGAGCTGAAGGACAAGATGGAGTATGATGAAAAAATAAAGACTATCTTGGGTATAATGGGAAAGGTGTTAAAAGCCATGCTCGTTAAGATAGAAGTGAACTCTGCCTCTGATGCCTACGTCCTCTTTGAATCGCTTAACAACCGCGGAACTCCCTTGACCGCCATCGACCTTATGAAGAACCTCATCATGGCTCGCGCAGAGAAAGCAAAGCTCTCTACAGACGACTGCTTCAATCAATGGCAGATATTGCTTGGCTACCTCAGCGACGACTATGCCACGCAGGAACGTTTCTTCCGTCAATACTACAATGCCTTCAAGAATAGGCTGAATGAGCCTTTCCGGACTGACGACAAGAAGCGCGACCCGCTGGGGTATGTGGCTACGAAGAGTAATCTTCTCAATATCTTCGAGCGCATCATCAACAGAGACCTCAACGGCTTTCTGGATGACATCCTTGAAAGTGGAAGCATTTACTCCCACTTTATTCACCCTGATGATGAAGAAGGGAATTTAAAGAAGCCTCTGCAGAATCTGTCTCACATACAGGGCGTTCCGAGTTATATGCTCTTGCTCTATCTCTTCCACGACAAGAAACGACTGCAGCTTGACGACAAAAAAATGTGCCCTATCATCAATCTGCTCACTGTTTATTTTGTACGCCGTAACACCACAGACTTCCCTGTAACCCGCGACATTACTCGAATTTTCATGGAGATTATTGCGGGAATCGAGGCCGATAGTAATATCGTTGGAGAAAAGGTCTACGATTATATTAAAGACTTCCTCAAGGAACGCTGTGCCTCTGATGAACTTTTTGAGAAATCACTTAGTGGCGACATCTATAAGGAGAATCCAGGTGTTGCCCGCTATCTGCTTTGTGCTTTGGCAGAGAAAGCCATGACGAGTGAAACGTGGACCAACCTGTGGCAACGCAACGACCGCAATGTCTACGTATGGACCATTGAGCATATCTTCCCCGAAGGTGACAATATCCCGCAACCGTGGGTGAACATGATTGCAAGAGGCGACCAGGATTTAGCAAAACAATATCTCAACGATTACGTTCATAAGTTGGGCAACCTCACCATCACGGGTTATAACAGTAGTCTGAGCAATTACTCGTTTGAAATTAAACGCGACCGTAAGGACAAGAAGACTAAGCGCTATATCGGTTACAAGAATGGCCTGGACATTAACAAGGAAATAGCCCAGAAAGAAACGTGGACGATTGACGACATCACGAATCGTACGGATAAACTGGTTAAAGAGCTGCTGAAGATGTATAAGTTCCCAGAATAGAGTTCTAAAAACTGCACTCTCTAAAAAGATTAATTGACAATATACATTAGAAAACAAACGACTATGATACAGCTATTCAACGAAGAAAATACTGTAGAGCAGATGCTCATACACACTGCACAGGAAAACGAATGGGAATATGTGGCAGCCAAAGACGTACCGAGAGCAACAGACTCGGTGCTTGTGGAGAGTTGGCTTCAAGACGCATTAATGCGTCTCAATCCCATTACGGCAGAACAGGCTGAACGCGTGATCTATGACCTTAGAGCCATCATCCAAAGCGGTATGGTGCCTGGTGGACTCATTCAGGCTAATGACCAGATGCGTAAAAAACTCTTTGAGGAGAACAGTTATCCCTTCGGCGAAAATGGCGACAACATTAACATTAAATTCTTCAGCGACAAAGCAGAGGAAAACCAATGCGTGGTGACAAACCAATGGGAGTTTCCTAAGACAAGCGTACAGGGCGGAAAAAGACTCGACCTGGTATTCCTCATCAACGGTATTCCCATGGTAATCGGTGAAGCCAAGACGCCGGTAAAGAGTGCCATAACCTGGGGTGATGGTGCTGTGGATATGATCAGCTATCAAAAAAGTATTCCTGAAATGTTTGTGCCAAACATCTTCGTTTTCTCCACCGAGGGCAAGGAACTGCAATATGCTAGCATAGGAGCTAAACTGGAGCACTGGGGACCCTGGTTCAAAGACGAACAGCGCCACCACGGAACGCTGAAGGACGTAGACGAGAATTTCGCCTTCTTGATGAATCCCCAGCGGCTGATAGACATCTACCGCTTCTTCACCGTGTTCACCGCTACACCGTCGGGAGAGAAAATCAAGATTGTCTGTCGCTATCAGCAATACCTTGGCGGGGAAGCCATCGTGCAGCGTGTAATCCATACCCTCACTGCCGGACACGGGCCAAAGAAAGGACTCATCTGGCACTTCCAAGGTTCGGGTAAGTCATGGCTGATGGTGTTTGCCGCACAGAAACTTCGGTTGATGCCTCAACTTGAGGCTCCTACCATAGTCATTGTTGATGACCGTGTGGACCTGGAAGACCAGATTACTGGTGACTTCACACGAGCTGAGATTCCCAACATTGCCAACGCTACTACCAAAGAAGCCCTGGAGAATTTTTTTGAACAAGACCAACGCAAAATTCTAATTACCACAATCTTTAAGTTTGGAGACGTGGAGAATGGACGCGTACTCAACCGCCGCGACAATATCATTGTGATGGTTGACGAGGCCCACCGCACACAGGAGAAGGATCTTGGTATGAAAATGAGACAGGCACTCCCTAACGCTTTCTTCTTTGGACTCACTGGAACGCCTATCAACAAGCGAGACCACAACACCTTCGCCGCCTTTGGCGATGAAGAGGACGAGGGAGGGTATATGTCAAAATACACCTTTCAAAACTCTGTTGACGACGGTGCAACACTAGAACTGAAGTTCAAGACTGTGCCCGTGGAGATGCACCTCAATGAGGATGAACTACAAAAAGAGTTTGACCAACTGACCGATCAAATCAGTGAGGATGAGAAGGACGAACTGACCCGCCGCACCAGCGTAGAAGCCTTCTTCACTGCAGATAAGCGTATCAACGAGGTATGCAAATATATTGTCAACCACTTTAGACAGTATGTGGAGCCCACTGGTATGAAAGCTCAGGTGGTAGTTTATAACCGTGAGTGCTGCGTGAAATATAAACATGCCATCGACGCCCTGTTGGGCACTACCGACCAAACCACCATAGTAATGCACACGGGTGGCGATAAGGCAGACGAATACAAGGAATGGAAGCGAGATAGAAGTGAAGAGAACAAGCTTCTTGACGAGTTCCGTGATCCGCTGTCGCAGTTGAAGATAGTCATCGTGACGAGTAAGCTGCTCACCGGTTTCGATGCTCCTATCCTGCAATGCATGTATCTGGACAAACCTATGAAGGACCACACTCTGTTGCAGGCCATCTGCCGTACCAACAGAAAATATACTGTGGATAAAAAATGCGGACTCATCGTAGACTTCGTGGGCGTATTCGACAACGTGGCCCGTTCACTTGCTTTTGACGATGAGACTGTAAAACAGGTTATCAAGAATATCGATGAGATAAAATCACTGATACCGAAGTTCATGCAAGACTGTCTAAGTTTTTTCCCTGGCGTTGACCGTACCATTGGCGGGTGGGAAGGTTTGCAGGCGGCCCAGCAATGCCTAAAGGATGATAAGACCAAAACTGACTTTGCAAAGCACTTCTCTCGTCTGTCTAAGGCATGGGAGACCGTAAGTCCTGACGAATGCCTTGCTCCATATCAGCAAGACTATGGTTGGTTGGCACAGGTGTATCAGAGCGTACGCCCCGTGAGCAGTTCTGGAGCCCTCATTTGGACATTGTTGGGAGCCAAGACTATCGAGATTATCCATCAAAATATCGACACCATCGATATCGGTCAGCCCTTAGAGGAACTTGTGGTGGATGCCGATGTCATCGACTCAGTGTTAGAGGACGAGAAGAAACGTAACAAAAAGATTATTGAGGTGGAGAAGATGCTGCGTTTGAGGCTGGGTGAGCATAAGGGCGACCCCGACTATAAGAAGTTTGCCGAGAAGCTGGACGAACTCCGTCAGCGCATGGAAGAGAATCTCATCTCAAGCATAGACTTCCTAAAGGGACTTCTGGAGACGGCGCGCGACGTGCTGCAGCAGGAAAAGACTAGCAACCAACCTGAGAACAAGCGAGCAAAAGCGCGTGCTGTCCTTACGGAACTCTTTGAGAGCGTAAAAACGGAGAACACGCCTATCATCGTGGAACGTGTGGTGAACGACATCGACGAGAACGTGGTGGCTATCGTCCGTAAGTTCAAAGATGCTTTCAAAAGTGTGGAAGCCCGCAAACAGATACGTCAGAAGCTGCGCTCCATTCTTTGGGTGAAGTATAGCATCAAAGACAACGAAGTGTTTGAGAAAGCTTACAGCTATATCGAGCAGTACTACTAAACAGATGTGGCCGAGTAGATAGTAACTCGGCTACATTCGTCTTACAGATAGTTTCTTATCGTTTCCATTTGTTCTTCTGGCTCTGCTCATCGTCCACTTCATTCACGTTCATGCCATGGCCGACTTCGTTTTCGCGATTGGTATCCTTTGAACCAGCTTGACTGTCCATCACATTGCTTACTGCAGAATTAAAAACGGAGGAAGATGACTGCTCTGCCCTTGACTGATGAGTATTGGCATATGCTTGGCAACACCTTTTGACTCCAGAAAGTTCTCGTGGAGCTGACGAACAACAGACTCTCGCAGGTTGATGGTCTCTCCGTTCCATGAAACCGTTCCTCTATGGATGCGCGTACCATATTGCCGATAGAGAACGCGGTTGATGTCTGCCGTGGTAAGTTTCGGATTATCGGCAAGCAGGTCGTCAATCGTCTTCTCAATCTTTGCAAAGCGAGTAGCGGCATCCTCAAACTGGAGCAGCTCCCTGATGCCAAGGAACTCACCACCTTTGAAGACCGTCTTGTTTTTGTGATCAACAACGATGTAACCGTAGGGCGTGTCCGCCTTGCCGACAAAGACAAGGCTGATACCGAACTTGGGTTTCATGTGAGCTGCAAGTTCTTCCTTGTTGGCAGACAGGTTGCGGTACTTTTGCAGGATGGCACGCAGCTGCCGGCGTCGTTTGTCATCAGGCTTGTTCTCTTTCAGTGCATACCGCATGATGATTTGGGCACGGATGGCTCCAAGCTCCTCACCATTACGGTAGAGGTGAACAACGGGCTTCTCGTTGTCATCCTTACATTCATAGCCCAAGCTCTCCATGATGGCACAGAACTGGGCTTTGGAAGTGAAGCGATACGAAAGCGCATACTTCGCTATGTCGTTGACCTCCGGCTCCTGCTTCTGACCAGTGTATTCTTTCATAATTTCCAGAGTCACTGCTCGTGAGCGACGTTTCTCATGATGATGGTCTATCTTATGTCCATCGGGAGCCACACGGGAGGTGACGATATGGATATGGTTATTGTCCGTGTCATGATGGGCATAAACGAGCAAAGGCTGGCCATCATCGGCATATCCCATCTCTTTGAGGTAGCTGTGCGCAATGTCAAGGAGTTGCTGATGAGAGTATTCCGTGCCCTTGCAACTGACAGCGACATGAAACTGTGATTTCTTGATATACGTGTTCCGGGCTGAGTATTGGAGGAAATACCATTGAAGCTTGTCAGCGGTATAGGTTTCAGGGCGAAGTCCGTCGATGTTCTGCACTTCGAGTAGAGTTACCTGTCCTTTCTCAACTTTCATCTCATTGTAGGCGATGGCATGGAAGTTGGCAGATGATGGAAGAATGGTGATTATCATTGTTTTCAATTGTTATGAGTGAAACGTATTACATTTTTCAAGACGTTCATGGATGGTATCCAACTCCGCTTTGATGCCTCTGATGGCTTTCACGGCAGCCTGAGTCTCCGGTATGATGACCTTATGGAAGTAGTTCTCACTGAGCTTGTCATCAATGGCCAGCTCATTGGCACGGTGCATGACTTGGTTGAAGTTGCCGCCGAGCCATGAGAGTTGTTGCTGATACTTGGTGTAGAAGGAGAGCAGCGTCGTCATTGCTTCTATCCTCCCTCTTGTTCGTTTGTCGTCGAAACGAGTGACAGCATCACGGATCATGGCACTCGTGTTGCCGCCGTAACTCTGTGCTTTCTTCTGGAAGAGCTGCAGCTCTTCGTCGTTAAGTCTGACTTTGCAGACATGGTTTCTGTTGGTATCGTTCATCTGTTGATGGTGTTAAAGTTGGTGGTTATTGGAAATTGGAATTCACATTGGGCAGTCTTCGAGTTCATGGGCTCATTATCTTTCAAGAAATAATCCGGGAGTTGCGACCGGGATTTCATCCCCAGCTCCGCTGGCAAGTGACTTTTGGGGGCATACGACGGCGACAGCCTCGTGTGGCCACAAAAGTACAACTTGCTATTCCCAATTGACTGACGTAGCAGTATGTTTTGCGATATATATGGCATTATGTCTGTTTTTGGTGGAAAATGGCGTATTTCCTGCAATTATTGGGCGTTCGCGTTCATTCGCAGACTTAGGTTTTTCCTGGCTCAAAGTATGCGAAAGATAGATTCTATCTTATCTATCTTAGTTATCCCAGCAATCTAAGGATAAAATCTATCTGCAGATTGCTTAGATAGATCAGATAGATTCTATCTACAGATTGCTTAGATAGATCAGATAGATTCTATCTGCAGATTGCTCAGATAGATAGGATAGATTCTATCCATGGATAGTTTCTATCTAAGGATTGCTCGGATAGATTCTATCATTTGACAACCATTGCAATAGTCCTCAACTGTTGCTGATTTCCGAACGCTTTGGATCATCACGGTTTTCCACAGATTCAGTTTTTTACTGGCTCGAACTATGAGATTGCAAAGTCTTATCATGTGATAACTGTGCAAAGATTAATCATGTGATAACTGTGCAAAGTCTAATCATGTGATAACTGTGCAAAGTCTAATCACGTGATAACTGTGCAAAGACTAATCACGTGATAACTGTGCAAAGACTAATCACGTGATAACTCTGCCAAGTCTAATCTCGTGATAACTGTGCCAAGTCTAATCTCGTGATAACTGTGCCAAGTCTAATCTCGTGATAACTGTGC
>ERZ833963.2673-NODE-2673-length-16305-cov-3.324677_pt1 | contig 16305 bp, 13 predicted proteins | sample MGYA00519693_ERZ833963 | MGnify/ENA primary metagenome ERZ833963 (study PRJEB31850, sample SAMEA3708748) | human gut metagenome | biome: human gut; feature: human-associated habitat; material: faeces | place: China | collected 2014 ... | reverse complement strand
TATGTTATCTTTGTATAAATCCTGTTAAAATGGCGGCGATAATCGGGCGATAAGGCGGCGATGATCGGGCGAAGGCGCCTAACAGGCAGGCAACAGTCTGGTAACAGTGAGGCAATTCGGATAGAAACGGCAAGTAAAACGATTATTTTAGTGTAGGAAAAATAGTTAGGAATGTAATAAAGTATAAAATTATTTGTATATTTGTGTATGTGGAGGATTGGGGAAATTGAAAGTGTAGGGGGATAATTTTCCTGTCATTATTCGTTAGTGAAGATGTAAAAAATATTTTACGTTTAAAATTTGAATATAATGAAAAGGAAGGTCGTTTTTAAATTTTTGAAATCCAGTATTTTTTTTGTTTTGACCATATTCTTGTCTTGTAATGACGATTATTTGGGGAAAGACATACAGATGGAGAAATTGGATGAGATTGGAAAGGCTTTTATGGATCATTTATTAGCCAGTCCCAATGGAGAACAGCAATGGAAAAAGTTGATGCATCAAGGAGATCTCCCTCCCAATGAAGTTGCGCTTATTTTCCAAGGAAATAGTGGATGGCGGTATGTATTGCCATTATTAAAAGATAATGCACTTGAAGGAATGGTAATATTTCCAATTGAAGTTGGTGAAAATGATAAATATTTGTCAGAAAGTATTATTGAGAACCCTGTAATAATAGATAAAAAAGAGTTTAAATCCACTCCTTTTGTACAGGGGGTACTAAGATCTTCTGTTTCTACAAAATGGCAAGAAAAAGGTATTGTTGTTGATGAAAAATTGATTGTTAGTCAATCAGATTTAACTCAATTTACACCTCTTTCAAGGGGTACTGGAGGTGTTTTTCCAGCACGTTATACTCTTATTGCTCACAATTATTTAGATTATGAGGGAAATGCTGTAATAAGTGAAATGAATAAAGATCGGTTAGAGGCGGTTGTACATGATGTCGCTGGTACTCTTCCAGGACATTTAGAACTGGAACTAATGTTCGATGATAGTGACGATGTTATTTATGTGATAACTTCTCATGAAGAGGTTGCTATATATTTTTATAATCAATTAGTTTCTTATCTCCAGGATAGGCATCATTGTGAAATTACTTTTGAGTTTCTTTGGATGACAAGTTCTCCAGGAGGTACGGGAGGTGGTATGGGAGGTGGCATGGGAGGAAGTTCTGAAGGTTCTCCTCATTCTTCGGGAACAGAATTGACTGAGGAAAAGCAAGTACCCGATAATATTGTGGTAAATTTAAAGACAAGTTCCTTATCTGGTCAAGTTGAGATTGGTGATGTGTATTATTTAATGTTAGATATTTATAATACTAATCCTCAGGGACGTATTCCTAATATCGAAAATATAGAATATTTTGTTCGTCGGTCAACCACAGGACAAGGCGGTTCCTTGGGAGAGACAATAGACATGGTATATACACGTAAAGCTATTTCTGCCGGAACCTTTGAATTTGTTGCCGTTATACAAATTGAGGGAACGACAAACAAGATATCTTCCAATACGGTTACTATAAAAGAAATGTGCCCTTCGATTTCCAAGTTTAAAGACTTGCCTGTGGTCCAAAATCGTGCGATAGAATTGTGGAATGAGACTGTGAATTATAGTAGGCAACATAAAAGTACTCATGAAACATGCGAATTCGGTTGTTTTGTCTATTTGAATACGAGAACAGGAGAATATCATTGTGGACCAACAATACCAGGAGAACCAGTGAAACTTACTGGCCCCGTTAAAGGAACTGTTCATTTTGTTTATTCTCCGCAAAACTATGATCCTAGGGAAACTTTTGATTTGATAGTAGGAACAATACATTCCCATTATCCTATGATTTGGGCTGCACCTGGTCTTGAACGTGATCCTGGGCCATCTGTGGATGATAAAAGTGCCGAATTACCAGGGATCGTGTATGATTATTCTCAAACAGTATTTGCGGGAGATTCGGTGGATATGCCGAATAATTTAAAAAAAATGTATATTTATGGACCTAGTAGAAGAGAAATACCTTAAAATAATGTAAAGATGAAAAAAATTGAATTCGTGTTGCTTGTTGGATTTTGTTTCTTAGGGATTAATGGAATGGCTTATTCTCAAGAGCAAGACACGGTCGTGATAAAAGATAGCATCGCTAAAATGAAACTTGATAAGAAGCTGATTAAGTTAACAAAACAGGTTGTTTTGAAACATGGACCGGATTATTACCGAGAGTGTAAAGAACCTGTTATCAGATACAGGCGAGTGAGGAAAAATTCGCCTGATCTTCATCCATCGATTTCCATGAAAAACGTGGGGCGAGTGTATTACACGGTGGAGTATCCTTATGATATGGAAAAAGAAACGTTCTGTAATGAATATTCTGCAAAAGTATTTTTTTGGGAGAATTTGACCGTTTTTCATGTTTCCTTCGGACTTGGCATGGGTATTCGAGATTACGATAAATTATCACGGGCAGAAAAAAACAAGATTGTAATACCTTTCAAGAAATATAAACCCGGTAAGTGGGTGCGTGATACCGTCCGGAATGATAAAGGTGATATCATCGACATCTTGAATCGTTACGAGAATTAGTTATAGGGTATTGATGAGGACTGTTGTGGTAAAAGTGTTTTGTACGTTTGTTGTAGAGAAGTTATTAGAAATTTGGATGACACGTGAAATTATTACTATATTTGGAATGGCGGAAATAAATCCGGTATTTGAAGGTGCTGGGTGATGTTTTTCGCTACTAATTAATTGATTGTTATTAGTTTATCTCCTTGCGTAAGGAGATAGGTCGGATAGAAAAAAGAATGATTAAGAGTTAAGAAAATTAAATATTAGTTCAAAAGAGATGGAAAAATATCTGATACCGTTAGTGCCGGGACCTGTTGCTGTCCCTCAGGAGATTTTGAAAGTTGCTGCCACGAATTTCGGGTCTGCCGATTTTGAGCCGGAGTATCTGGCTTTGTACAAGGATACGGAAAAATTGTTGCAGAAGATGATGGAAACCCGTAACCGGGTGGTGATTCAGACTGGAGAAGGTATGTTGGTGTTGTGGACGGCTTTAAAAAGCACGTTGAAACCGGGCGATCGAGTGCTGGTGCTTTCTACCGGGTTGTTCGGTGAGGGATTCGGCGATATGGCCAAGGCGCTGGGATGCGAGATTCGGGTGCTGGATTTCGGTTATGATGAGACGATTCATGACTTTGATGCCGTGGAAAAAGCGATCGTGGAGTTCAAGCCGAAGATGATCACGATGGTGCAGAACGAAACGCCTAGTGGGACGACGAACCCGGTCAAGGAAATCGGTGATTTGAAAGTGAAACACGGGGTACTGTTGCTTTGCGTGGACATCGTTTCCGGTCTGGGCGGGACCCCGATACACGTGGACGATTGGCACGTGGATTTCGCCTTGGGTGGTTCGCAAAAGTGTCTCTCGGCCCCGGCTAATATGTCATTCCTTTCCGTGAGTGAGGAGGCTTGGAAGATCGTGGAGGAGGTAAATTACGCTGGATACGAGGCATTGTTACCTTTCCGGAATGTAACCGAAACCGGGTACTTTCCGTACACGCCCTACTGGCAGGGAACAGCCCAGTTGCATAAGGCTTGCGAGCTGATTTTCGAGGAAGGGTTGGAGAGTTGCATCGCTCGTCACGAGAAGGTGGCTGCCTACTGCCGTGAACGGATTAAGGAGATGGGATTGAAGATCTACCCCGTGGAAGGAGCCGTGTGTTCCCCGACCGTGACCGCGGTTTACGTGCCGGAACACATGACTTGGGAGCGCTTGGATTCGGAATTGAGAGTGCAAGGGATGGTCGTGGGAGGCAATTATGGTAAATTGGCCGGGAAAGTATTCCGGATCGGACATATGGGTTCCCAGGCAAACATCAACCTGATCAAGGAGGCAATGGATATACTGGAAACAGTGGTTCATGATATTTAAAATTTAAGGTATAAATTATGGGAGATTTTGACGGAGAAAGGAAAGACTTACCGAATGCCACGGCAGCGCTTGTTTTAGGAGCGCTGTCGTTGGTGTTTTGCTGGTGCTACGGGATCATCGGGTTGGTACTCGGTATTCTGGCGGTGGTACTGGCCTCGGCTCCCCGTAAGGCTTATCTGGAGAACCCGGAGCGATTCACGGAAGTATCCTATAAGAACTTGAATGCCGGGAGAATATGTGGCATCATCGGGATTTGTATCGGCGCGCTCATCCTGCTGGCGGTTATTCTTGCCGTCATTTTTGCTGTATATGCTTCGGTAAAACCCCATTTGCTCAACACGATAAATGTATGAATTGAGCATCTGGACGTGGCTGGAGGGGCATCAACTGCCTTGTCTGGTTAAAGACACTTTCGGGATCGAGTGTCCCGGATGTGGATTCCAGACCGCGATACTGTTGCTCTTGAAAGGAGAGTTGTGGGAATCCGTGAAAATCTATCCGGGGTTGATCCCCTTGATTGTGTTTATCGGCCTTGCCATGGCGCATTTTGTAGGGGTGAAAAAAATTACTCCCGGGGCAATAAAATTTGCTGGTTTTGTTTGCTTGCTAATAATTTTAATTTCATATTTGCTTAAATTAATAATTCATTAAAATTACGACCATGGAGATAATGGAAATGAAGAAAAAGGATCTTCCTAACGCGACGGCAGTGTTGGTTTTAGGGATTTTGTCTCTGGTGTTTTGCTGGTGTTACGGGTTCGTGGGGTTGGTGCTGGGAATCCTGGCGGTAGCCATTGCTTCCGGGCCCCGGAGAGCTTATCTGGAACATCCGGAAGAGTACACGGAGGCTTCCTACAAGAATCTTAGTGCCGGACGGGTTTGTGGTATTGTTGGAATCTGCGTGGCGTTGGCTGTTGTCGCTTTCGTGATTTTAGTGATATTGGGTGTAACGGCGCTGGGCGTCGGATCGGCATTGATGCTAGGTTAAAATAAAATGACATATGGACTACAGATTTGAAATCAGTTTACCGACTAGTTCGGATTTTAGATGTGAGATTGCTGTTGGTGGAGAACAGACGTTTCAACAATTTCACGATAAAATAGTTGAGACGTTGAATTATGACAGCTCTCAAATGGCATCTTTTTTCACGCTTGACCGGATGGGAAACCGGGTGAAAGAAATTGCATTGATGGATATGACGACAGAGGACGAGGAAAATGAAACGCTCGTCATGGACAACACGAAAATCAGTGACATCATTAAACCGGGGTGTCTTGAATTAGAGTACGTGTATGATTTCTTCTCTAACAAATATTTTAAGGTAGAGTATGCCGGGGAATATATCCGTGACTCTTCCGACGTGATGCCGGTATGCGTTGCTTGTGAGGGGGATATTCCGGAACAATTCTCTTACGAGGATGGGAATGCTGATTGGGAGTTTGACAAGCCGGAGGAAGAGTACGAGGGGGATTATGACGATAGTTTCATGGAAGAGTTCGGTAACGGGGATTATGACGACGAGGATCGCCAAGACCGGGGTGGTGATGATGAGTACTATCGTGACGAACGCTATGAGAGTTTGGATGATTATATAGATAGACTTTAATTATTTTGGATTTTAGATTTTAAATTTTAGATTCCAGCCGGACAAGGTTTATTTTTTTTAATTTAAAATCTAAAATTATTAAATCGAAAATTTGCATGGGGACGTTAATCGTATTGCTTGGACCGACAGGAGTGGGGAAAACAGATTTGAGTATTGAGTTGGCCAAGATGTATGGGACGTCGATTATTTCATGTGATTCCCGACAGATTTACAAGGAAATGTATATAGGAACTGCCGTGCCGGAGCGAGAGCAACTGGAGGCAGTTCCTCATTTTTTTATACAAACGGAGTCTGTCCGGAATTATTTTAATTGTTGGGAGTTCGAGCAACAAGCGCTTCGGAAGATCCGGGAGTTGTTCGAGACGAAAGAGGTGGTGATCATGGCGGGTGGTTCCATGATGTACATTGACGCCGTGTGCAAGGGAATTGACGAGATGCCCACGATTGACGAGGAAGTGCGTCTTTCCGTGAAAGAGATGTTTGAACGGGATGGAATCGAGGCGTTGCGGATGTTGTTGAAAAGGTTGGACCCCGTGTCATATACCACGGTGGATTTGAAGAATGCCAAACGGATCATGCACGCTTTGGAAGTTTGCCTGATGACCGGAAAGCCTTATTCTTCTTTTTTGACCGGGAGCGTGAAGGAGCGGGAGTTTGACATCGTGAAGATCGGGTTGAACCGGGAAAGAGAAGAATTGTTCGACCGGATTAATCGCCGGGTGGATCAGATGGTGGAGGACGGAATGGAGGAGGAGGCCCGTAGTCTTTATCCTTTACGCCACCTGAATGCCTTGAATACGGTAGGGTACAAGGAGTGGTTCGATTACTTTGATGGCAAGTTTGACCGGGAAGAGGCTATCCGGCTCATCAAACGGAATACCCGCCGATATGCAAAAAAGCAACTTACCTGGTATCGCAATGACGCTGATATTCATTGGTTCCATCCGGATCAAAAAGATGAAATCAAACGTTTTCTTTTAAGTCTTGTTGATTTTAAATTTTAAATTCCAACCCCCTCTAGCTCCCCCTTGGAAAGGGGGAGGACATGCTCCATTGTTACATTGTAGTGCTTTCTTGCGTTTGTTTCTCCCCCAGTGTAAGGGGGAGGATATACTCCATTGTTATGTTGTAGTGTTTTCTTGCGTCTGTTTCTCCCCCTGTGTAAGGGGGAGTTAGAGGGGGTAGTCTTTTCAATTATTTAGTCCGTCATGTATTGTTTCGAGCGATTTTCTTCCACTCGTTTTGGAGGCATGATCAAGATGAGTAGGGAACCTAGGATGATGATGCAGGCCAAGATGTAATCTCTCGTGTCCAAGTCGGGGCGCAAGTCGATGGAGTAGACTGCAATCCATGCCTCCAGCCCGAAGGTTAGCATGGGCTGGAAGGCCCGGAAGGTCATGAAGGTTTCGGCAGTTGCCGTTTGCAGGGTGGCGTAGTATAGGTACGTGGAGAGTGAGGTGAGTAGGAAACCTGTCACGCAGGCGGCAATAATCGTCATCGGGTGGAATATCTCGGTGAGCTTAGGCAGGTAGAGCATTGAAAACGGGATGGCCATAAGTTCCTTGGCAAAATAGTGTTCCACGAGGGCGATCAGGATTAAGAAAAGTATGACCGACGTGCCACCCCAGAACATGGTGAATCCGGAGATCCCGCATTTTTGGCGTACGGAGGTGTTGGGACTGGCGATAGTGGTCTTCTCTACCACGATGGCTCGTGTACAGCTTGCCAGAACTGCCAGGGAGACGAGAATGGAGACCCGTAGTTGTATGGCTTCCGGGAGGGTACGGATAAACAGGATAATGCCGACCGTGATCACGAGCATCCCCACGATGTCACTGCTGTGGGGTTTTCTCTTGAAAAAGATGTAGGCCAGTATTGCCGTCACGACAACTTCTATGTTGATTAATAAGCTGGTTTCGGTACTGGTGATGTACAGGTAAACCGCGGCTAGAAAGAAATTCCGGAATATTTGCAGTAACGTGTACAGCCATGAATAACCGACACCTGCTTTCCAGCCTTCTGCGGTTACAGGTTTTCGGATAAGTAATAGCGCGACTCCCCCGGCGAAAATCTGCATGGAGGCGAACACGAGAATGTTGGCCTCGTAGTTTAACAGGCAAAAACGGGTGATGACACTGATGATCGACCATGTTATGACTGATAGTAAGGCATATAAAGCACCTATTTTCATATTTTGTTTTTTGTTTCTCTCCGGATATAACGATTCGATGGAGAAAAGGTTTTTTGTCAAAATAAAATATACCTTTGTTTTAGTATTTATAACAACATGATACAGGAATGATTGAGATATGGTAGAATCGGAAACTAGAAAAGGGGAGTACACGATTCCTTTACGGGAGTTTTTTGATAAGGGAATGACAAGGGAGGTCGCTTGTAGGATAGGACGTTTGAGGGCGTTGAGGCGGGCTATTACCGGACAGATGGAAGAGATAAATGCGGCTTTGTGGAGTGATTTGAGAAAGTCGAGCGGAGAGGCTTACCTGACGGAGATCGGTATGGTGTTGGGGGAGATTGATTATCACGTGAAACATCTGAGACGGTGGGTGAAACCCCGACGACTGGCAACCCCGTTGGCTTTTTGGCCCTCGAAAAGCCGGATCATGTACGAGCCGTATGGCGTTGTGTTGATCATTGCCCCTTGGAATTACCCGTTTCAATTATTGTTGGAACCTTTAATTGGTGCCATTTCTGCTGGGAATTGTGTCGTGTTGAAACCGTCTCCTTTTGCCCCGGCAACGGCGGAGGTTATAAAGAAGATTGTTGCGGCAGTTTTTGAACCCGCTTATGTATCTGTGTTTGATGGAGAAGGGGATGTGGTGGAGCAGTTGTTGAGAGAGCGTTTTGATTATATTTTTTTCACGGGAGGTCCCCGTTTCGGACAATATGTTATGGAAATGGCAGCGAAACATTTAACCCCGGTAACTTTAGAGTTGGGCGGGAAAAGTCCTTGTATCGTGGGGCGTGGTGCGAACGTGGAGATTGCGGCTCGTCGTACGGCTTGGGGAAAGTTTATCAATGCCGGGCAGACGTGTGTTGCCCCCGATTACGTGTTTGTGCATGAAGATCAAAGGACAGAGTTTGTTGAGGCCGTAAGACTGGCCGTGAAACGATTTTATGGGGATTGCCCGTATGAAAGTCCTGATTATCCGCGGATTGTTCACCGGGAGGGGACAGAAAGGTTAGCGCGCTTGATGCACTCTTCCGGACAGGTGGTTGTCGGGGGTGAGGTGAACGTGGAGGAAAAGTATATTGCTCCTACGGTACTGATTGACGTGGAGTCTGATAGTCCGATCATGCGGGAAGAGATATTCGGTCCCATTCTACCCGTACTGACCTACCGGGAGATAGATGACGTGATTCGTTTCGTGAATAAGCGGGAGAAACCCTTGGCCCTGTATTATTTCGGAACCGAGCGAGAGGCTCGTGAAGTTTTAAACCGAACCTCTTCGGGAGGGGCTTGTGTGAACGACACAATCGTGCATCTGGCAAATCCCCGTTTGCCTTTCGGGGGTGTGGGGATGAGTGGAATCGGAAAGTATCACGGGAAAGCAAGTTTTGAACTTTTCAGTAATTTACGTTCCGTGGTAAAATCTTTCACATTTTTTGATAACCATTTTCGTTATGCCCCGTATAAACACTTGAATTTATTGAAAAAATTCATGTAATGTCTGGTGAGTTTATTATATTTGTTGGAAACTTTAAAACAATGAAGACTATGAAAAAGTACATTTGCACAGTATGTAGTTATATTTATGATCCTGCAGTAGGTGATCCAGATGGTGGAATCGCACCTGGAACCGCATTTGAAGATATTCCGGAAGATTGGGTTTGCCCGCTTTGTGGCGTTGGTAAAGAAGATTTCGAACCGGTGGAAGAGTAAATGAAGTTAAAAGATAAAAACTAAAAGATAAAAGTTGAAAGCTGTAAAAAGTTCCATTTTTATCTTTTAGTTTTTAACTTTTATCTTAATAAAAATAGAGGCGAATCTCAGGATTCGCCTCTATTTTTATTAATGTGCCCATTCGGCAAAGAAGTCATTTCCCTTGTCATCCACGATGATGAATGCCGGGAAGTTTTCCACCCGTATTTTACGGATAGCTTCCATCCCCAATTCTTCAAAGGCAACGATTTTTACTGATTTAATGCTTTCTTTAGCCAAAATAGCTGCCGGTCCGCCGATAGATCCTAAGTAGAAACCACCGTGTTTCTTACAAGCATCTGTAACAGCTTGAGAGCGGTTACCTTTGGCAACCATGATCATAGAACCACCGTGATCTTGGAAAAGGTCAACATAGGGGTCCATACGTCCTGCCGTGGTAGGTCCGAAACTTCCGGAGGCCATTCCTTTCGGGGTTTTAGCCGGTCCTGCATAGTAAATCGGATGATTCTTAAAGTATTCCGGCATGGGCTTGCCTTCATCCAACATGGCTTTGATGCGGGCGTGAGCGATATCGCGGGCAACGATAAGTGTTCCGGACAAGTTCAGACGGGTTTTAACCGGATATTTTCTTAGTTCTTTCAATACTTCTTCCATCGGTTGGTCGAGGTCGATGTTCACGGCGGGGGCTAATGCAGGGTTCTCTGCCGGTAAGAAACGAGCTGGGTTCTTTTCCAGTTGTTCCAGGAAGATACCGTCTTCCGTGATTTTAGCCTTGATGTTCCGGTCGGCACTACAACTTACACCGATACCCACGGGGCAGGATGCCGCGTGACGAGGCATACGGATGACACGCACGTCGTGTACCCAGTATTTACCACCGAATTGAGCGCCGATACCCATGTCTTGACAGATTTTCTGAATTTTGGCCTCCCATTCCAGATCACGGAATGCCTGACCGCCATCATTTCCTTCGGTCGGAAGATTGTCATAATATCCTGCGGAAGCTTTCTTCACGGTTGTCAGACAGGCCTCGGCGGAGGTTCCACCAATGACTACTGCCAGATGGTAGGGAGGACAGGCTGATGTTCCCAAGTCTTTCACTTTATCCTTGATGAACTTGGTCAGTGCTTCCTCGGTCAACAAGGCTTTGGTCTGTTGGTACAGGAACGTCTTGTTTGCAGAACCACCGCCTTTGGTGATGAACAGGAACTCGTATTTATTTCCTTGAGTGGCATACAGGTCGATTTGAGCCGGTAGGTTTGTACCACTGTTTTTTTCATCGAACATGGTGTAGGGAACTACTTGAGAATAACGCAGGTTACGATCCCGATAGGTTTCGAAAACTCCCTTGCTGATGGCTTCCGCATCATTACCGTCAGTCCACACGTTTTCGCCTTTCTTACCGATAGCGATGGCTGTACCCGTGTCTTGGCAGGTGGGAAGTTCGCCTTCGGCGGAAACCACTTGGTTCATCAACATGGTATGGGCCACGAATTTATCATTGTCGCTGGCTTCTGGATCTTTCAGTATATTAGCTAATTTCTGCAAGTGAGAGGCACGCAGGTAAAAAGAAACATCTGCATAGGCTTCACGGGCGAGTAATTCAAGCCCTTCTTTTTGAATTTTCAATATTTTACGTCCTTCAACTTCGATGGTTTTCACGTAGTCTTTTGTCAGTAAGCGATATTCCGTATTGTCTTTTTGAATCGGAAATGGTTCTTGATACTTGAATTCTGCCATAATTCTTTATTGTTTTAGTGTTGTTAATATTTTTATTCCTATAACGGAAAAATTTCTTTAATATGTCGCAACGAAATTAGAATTAATAAATGAGAAGTCCAATAAAAAAGCCGGACAAATTTGGTCCGGCTTTTATGAATATTAGGCTAATGACTAGTCTTTGAATAACTTGTCAATAGTCATGATTTGGTAATCGTAGAATGCGCGGGTAGCGGCATTTCCGGTTCCCCGTTTTTCTTTGTAAAGAGCTTGTACTTTTTTCAACAATGATAACATGGCAGGACGTCCTACTGATGCAGGAAGTGTTGCAGCATTCATTGTCATGCGGAAGTAGTCATATTCTCCCAGATTACATGCCGCATGGCTACAAAGTTTATGTTGGCTATTTACACTGTTTTCTAAAGTTGCCAATGCCTCGGTCGGATCGATAGAAGTAAGTCTTTTCGGTGCAGAGGCCGCAGGAGTAGCTTGAAGACCACTCATTTGGCAGGCAATGGTTACTAAAGCAGCTTGCAAGTTCATTTCTTCGTGAGAAAGTGAACGGGATGCAAGGGTCGGAGCCATAAGTAATTTATAAGCGTCATTTACATAAGCATCAAGCTTATAAGCGTCTTTTTGGCCGGAACGTTCTCCCTCGTATATACTACCAAGAGTAGCCGCATTGAAGATTTTACCTACCACAGCGTATTGTAATTGATCGTACATATTCGGGTTTAATTCCAATTTCTCTCTCAGGTCATTCGTGATCAACCATTTCGGGCAGGTCGTTACTTCGTTTACTAACCATTTGATCGCTTCTTGTTGTTTGGCTCTCGGGATGTATTTTTTAGCTACACCACCTTTGCCGTCTTGTACCAGGTCCGTGAATTCAACACCACCGGGGTAAGCCAACACGTGGCTAAGCATTCTTTGGTACTGGCTCAGGATTCCATTGTAGTACATTTTTATGTCTTTATACGAGGCTCCCGGTTTGCTGCACCATTGTTCCAAGTTGTTCATGATGATCTTGAGGTTCTTGATACAAAGTGAATTGGCTTTCACGTGATCATCCCCTAAATCTTCTGTCTGGTCAGTCGGGTCAAGTGTCTGCGGGAATTGCTGCGCCCCGAAACGATACATCGGATCGTCAGATTTTTCTTCGATCCAGCTATTTAATGTTGCGACTTCGGCTTCCGGAGTATTAGCGTTCGGAATGATCCGGTAACCCCAGTTGATAGCGTAAATGTCGTATACTCCTAGCACTGGCGGAACGAGGTTTACACCGCGTTCGTAGTCTCCGGGTTGAGCCACGTAGTTGTTACGGGCGTAGTCCATGATACTCGGGGTGGTTCCGTATTTTTTCGTGAATGACGGACTGCGCAAAGAGTCCACGGGGAAAGAGTAACTTGCACCCATGTTGTGCATCAGACCTAACGTGTGTCCGATCTCGTGTGATGCCACGTAACGTAAAGATTCATTCATCACGTCGTCACTGAATACTTCCGTACGAACGCGAGGATCAACGGCTCCCGTCTGAACGAAACGCCAATCGTGTACAAGAGAGATCACGTTGTGATACCAGATCACGTCTGCCACGAGAATTTCACCGCTACGAGGATCCACGTAACTCGGTCCCATAGCGTTAGCAGTAGGTGTTACGGCATAACGCACACAATTGTAACGAATATCGTCCGGGTCAAAGTTCGGATCGTCGGTCGGGTAATCTTTGGCGATAACTACATTTTTGAAACCTGCTTTTTCGAAAGCGATGTTCCAGTCCTCGATACCTTGTTTAACGGCACCTCTCCATTTTTCAGGGAAAGCATTATCCACGTAGAATACAATCGGTTTTACCGGTTCCACGAGTTCTCCGCGCAAGTAAGCAGCCATATCTTTCGGCTCGATTCTCCAACGGTGGATGAATTCGAAATCTTCCACACGGTCTTTATCGCTCGTGTAGAAGTTCCGGGGAGTACTGAAATAACCAACACGTCTGTCTTTGTAACGCATGGGCATGGGATCTTTATCCAGTTCAACAATAGAACGACGAACAACAAGGGTAAGAGGACCGCTTTGTCCGTTATAGTTCATTTGAGAGGAGATTTCCATGTTTCGAGGGAAGTTCTTTACCTCTTTCACGCGAGATGCGGATGGGTCGAACATGGCGCTCGGTTTTTTACCCGTCATCGGGCTGGAGCCCATCGGGGTAATACATTTTTCATCCCGTCCGAAGAACGCGGTCATGTCGATCAACAGCGTGTCACCCTTGGTGGCTTTCACCTCGAAGGTCTTCATGATCGGGTCATTGAAGTTCCGTTTGAAAGATGGGGCGATAGGATCACCTTCTCTTAACACGTCCTCACAAAGCACGGAGTGCATGTATACGTTCGTGGAATCCGTGGAGAAACGTACCATGAACGGATCGTCGATCATCTGGCCTGCCACGAAATCGGTCGGGGCGCTGGTTTCAGAAAGACGATTGGCAATCAAGTAGATCTTGTCCAAGTTACGAGCCTGGATTGCCCACATTAAGGTTCCTTTCGGGGTGTAGTAAGCATCAATAACTCCCGGTAAGTGTTTAGCTCCTTTCACTTGCTTGTCGAAAGCAGATTCTTTAGGAGCAGGAGGTGTTGCGGTCTGTTCGGTTTTTGCTTTTTTCTTCTTTTTCTTGAAAGGGAAAGCTTGTGCCGTGGACCCTGCAAGTAATGACAGGGCGACAACCGCGAGTAAAATTTTCCTCATAGTTCTCTTCGTTTAATCAATTAATTATATCTCGTTTATTAGATTTGTGTACATACATATTCATGTGCAACGTTTTCAACAGCGGGCGAAGGTATGTAAAAAAGAATCGAATTTATCTTACCGTTTTGTTAAAGTTTCATCCGAAAGACGATTATTATTGTACCTTTGCAAGCAATGAATCTTAAAAACAGATAAAATGAGTTCCGAAACCATATTTTTTATCATTGTTGTTTTCCTGTGCTTGGATTTCGTGTTGGAGAGAGTATTGGAGTCTTTGAATTCTAAACATATGTCTCCCGTGTTACCTGATAGTCTGAAGGGAATTTATGACGAGAAGGAATACAGTCGGTTTCAATCCTACAAGCGGGAAAACGGGAGGTTGGATAGTTGGAGTTCCGGGGTCGGCTTTGTCGTGATGATCGTGTTTCTCGTGGCAGGAGGTTTCGGGTGGTATAATAGTTGGGTGGTTTCTTTGACGGATAGTGTGGTTTGGCAGACCATTCTTTTCGTGGTGGGGCTTTCCGTGGTCTCTTCCGTGTTGGATATACCTTTTGATTATTACGCGACTTTCCGGATAGAGGAAAAGTATGGTTTTAACAAGACTACGAGGCGGGTCTACTGGTTGGATACGGTGAAAGAGTTGGTTCTTTCGTTGGTATTGGGAGGGGTATTGTTAGCACTTGTGGTGTGGTTCTACACGTGGGCGGGGACTTATTTTTGGTTGTACGCTTGGGGTGCTGTTACCCTGTTTTCCGTGTTTATGGCCATGTTCTACTCGCAACTGATCGTACCTTTGTTTAATAAGCAGACGCCTTTACAGGAAGGTGCGTTGAGGGATAAGATACAGGCTTTTGCGGGGAAAGTCGGGTTCAAATTGGATAATATATACGTGATTGACGGGTCGAAACGCTCCACGAAAGCAAATGCTTATTTCACGGGGCTGGGGCCTAAAAAGCGGGTCGTGTTGTATGACACGCTGATTGACGAGTTGACGGAAGAGGAAATTGTGGCCGTGCTGGCTCATGAGGTCGGGCATTACAAGAAACGACACACGTTACGTTCTATGGTGGTTTCCGTGATACAGATGGGAGTGCTTTTCTGGTTGTTTTCCTTGTGCGTGAATAATGCGGCTTTGTCAGAGGCGCTGGGCGGGGACCGGGCATATTTCCAGCTGGGATTAATCGCTTTTGCCATTTTGTATTCTCCCGTGAATTTGATTTTGGGGGTCGGGATGAACGTGTGGTCCCGGAGTAACGAGTACGAGGCGGATGCTTTTGCGGCCCGGTATTACAAGGGGGATTATTTGGTGTCCGGTTTGAAGAAAATATCGGTGAAGTCGTTAAGTAATTTGACGCCCCATCCCTTGTACGAGTATATCTATTATTCTCATCCGTCGTTATTGAAACGGATAGATGCTATAAAACGTATTCACGAATAAAAATATAAACGAATGAAAGCTATTATTATTACTATCGGGGACGAGATTCTGTTAGGACAGATTCTGGACACGAATTCACAATATATTTCGAGGCAGTTGACCCGTTTGGGGGCCGAGGTGGCGGATATTTTGTCTATTGCTGATCAGCGGGAGGAGATTTGGCAGTGGGTGGATTATGCGATGAAACAGGCGGAACTAATCATCGTGACCGGGGGATTGGGACCGACAAAGGATGACGTGACGAAAAAGGTGCTGGCAGAATATTTCGATACTCGTTTGGTGATGAATGAAGACGTGTTAAAATGGATCGGGAAGTTGCTGGAGAACGGGGGAATGAGGATGAACGAGGGGAATCGTAGTCAGGCTATCCTACCGGAATCGGCCAAAATTCTTTACAATCGGAAAGGGACGGCTTCCGGGATGTGGTTTGAACGGGACGGAAAGGTTTTGGTGTCTCTGCCGGGTGTTCCTTTCGAGATGGAGGATTTGATGATCCAGTGCGTGATCCCGGAATTGCAGCGCTTGTATCCGCATTTGCATCTGGATTACAGGATGTTGAAAGTGTATGACATCCCGGAATCGGAGTTGGCTCTTTTGTTGGAGAAATGGGAAGAACATTTGCCGGAAGGGTTCAGCTTGGCTTACCTGCCGTCGCCGGGATTTGTAAAGTTGCGCCTGACGGCTAAGGGGGATCAGGTTTTTAACCTGGATGCCCGTTACGATAGCTTGAAAGAGGCTCTTGAAGGCCAGCGTTACACGGAAGGAGAGAATGGCGGGACGGAACGGGAGCTTGGGGAATTACTGATGTTGAAGGGAAAGACGATTGCCACGGCAGAGAGTTGCACGGGTGGAAATATTGCGGCTCAGCTCACGTCGATAGCCGGTTCTTCCGCCTACTTTAGAGGGAGCGTGGTGGCGTATGCCAATGACGTGAAGGAACGGGTGCTGGGAGTTCGTCCTGAAAGTT
>ERZ833963.2671-NODE-2671-length-16307-cov-112.155427_pt1 | contig 16307 bp, 13 predicted proteins | sample MGYA00519693_ERZ833963 | MGnify/ENA primary metagenome ERZ833963 (study PRJEB31850, sample SAMEA3708748) | human gut metagenome | biome: human gut; feature: human-associated habitat; material: faeces | place: China | collected 2014 ... | reverse complement strand
AGCGAATATCCAATGGTCTTAATTCTTCGTTAGCGTTTGCAAACATAGTAACTTTCTATGACCCTTCGAAGAACATCGTCCATTTAGCCGACCGTGAGACCTTCGCGGACTATCCCCAGTTCGTACAGGAGATGATGCGTATGGTTGCTGCCGCTACTGGTCATCAGCAACGGCTGGCTCGTGATGGCGTTTTCGCCAAGGAAGGAGCGTCTAACGAGGACGCCGTCATGCAGGAGAAACTCGTTGAGGAACTTGCTTCAGGCGTGAAGATGCAAGAACTCGGCCTTCCTGCTACGCTCAGCAAGGAAGGCATGGATATGGTGGACTACTGGGTTCGTGAGCTTAGGGAAAATCCAAAACTCATCGACATTGTAGAGCGCGACGTGAACAAGGCTCTCGATGTGATGCGCAAGGCGCAGAACGAGAAAGTGGAGATGGCCTCCAAGGTCAATGCCAGGCAGACTGAGAAGTACATGGGTGAGGTCCCCAAGCACTTCTATATCTCCAATGAGATAGACAAGCATCCTGACAAGGACACCAAGATGGCCGTCATCGTCCGTGACAAGGCTGCCAGGGTCGCGGAAGTCATTCTTCCTGCAGGTGCCAGCCTTGAGCGCAATAATGAAGTGCCGGGCATGAGCAAGGACCGTTTCCGCAAGGCTTTGGAGAAACAGGGCTTCGACACCGTGAAATTTTTCAATGTAGGCGGTTCTCTTGGCTACCGCCATGATGATGCCTACTTCTCCGGCAAGGAGGTCTTCGTGGAGAAACTGAAGAACTGGGATTTGCAGGTGTTCTCACAGCTTGACATCAGCAAGGCCGTGGCCCAATCTGGTCAGATGGAGTTTGACCGCGTGCAGATGGTACAGGATGACAACAAGCGATGGGCACTTTTCGTCAAGCCCGAGGGCCGTGAGGCTTTTTCCGTATATCCCGACAAGTCCGACATCAACCGCTTCTTCACCACTTTGAAGCAGAGTCAGACCGCTATCGAAGATGTGCGCCAAGAACTTGCCAACAAGTACTACGCTATGGTCGGCGCAAAGCCCGAGCTGAAAGTTGATCTCTTTGGCAAGGGGCAGACAGCGGAGGTTGACTTGAACCGCATCCAGAAAGTGTCTCTCTTCAAGAGTAAGAATGACGTCATTCTCTGTGCCGCCACCATTGAGGGTGCCGGAAAGCTGGAGCCGAAGGTTATTACGCCCCAACAATGGCAGCGGATGTGGCTGGCCGATAACAAGGACGAATATAAGAAAGGACTAGCGGCTAGGCTGTGGGCAGATGTGCTGACGCAGACTCGCAACAGCGAGGTGACGAAAGGCAACCATGCCGAGGAGAATGCGGCTACTGAGAAACCGAATGCCGAGGATAAGCCGAAAGAAGAAAAGCAAGAGACCGCCAAGGTTCGCGGCAACCAAGAGACAAAGTCTATGGTAGAACAAAAAGGTAACGGAAAGAAAGGTGAGGAGAAAAAGAGCGAGGAGAATAAACTAGAGGTTCCTTCTGTACTCGTGCAATTCCACAAATTGAAGAAGAAGCATCCCGATGCACTGCTGCTCTTTCGTGCCGGCGACTTCTATGAAACATACAAGGAGGATGCTGAAAAAGCATCGAAGGTGCTGGGCATCACCCTGACCAAGAATCCGAAGACGAAGGATGATAAGGGTAAGCCATTGGCTCTGGCCGTTTTCCCCCATCATGCGCTTGATACCTATCTTCCGAAACTCATCCGTGCTGGCCTTCGGGTGGCTATCTGTGACCAAATCGTCCAACCTAAGCAGACAGCCAGGACGGGTGTCCGCGAGATAGTTACCCCCGGTTCTGTCGAAAGACCGTCAGCTGCCAAGGTGTCTGAACAAAGCAACGAGGAGAAGCAATCGTCTTCGCAGCAGCCGGAAAACAAAAATGAACAGTCTCATGGACTGAAACGATAATTGACTATGGGAAAGAATGCTGAATACGCAGAACAATACAAGGATGCTGCCATGGAGCAGATGCGGAGATACGGCATCCCCGCATCTGTCACCCTGGCCCAAGGCATTCTGGAGAGCAGCAATGGTCAGAGTGAACTGTCGCAGTTGGGAAACAATCACTTTGGCATCAAGGCGACCGAAGGCTGGCTGGCAGCCGGTGGCGCCTACCTTGTCTATACTGATGACCGTCCCAATGAGAAGTTCTGCAAGTACGACTCTGTGGCAGACTCTTATGGGCATCATTCCCAGTTCCTTGCCCAAAACAGCCGTTACGCGCGATGCTTCAAGCTCTCGCCCGATGACTATAAGGGCTGGACGGAAGGCATTGCCCGTGCAGGTTATGCATCCGGCAATTCGTATGCCAAGAACCTCCAGGCCATTATTGAGGCCAACGGACTTGATAAGTATGACAGGCAGGTTATGCAGGAGATGCGTGCCGAGGAACGGCAGTTCGGGGTAGAGAATAATCCGTTGCAGAACCATCAAGCAGCTAATGCTGGCAATCCAAATGTTGGGCAGCAAGGAAATCTCATTCCTACTGGCGAATATTCCTTCCCTGTCAAGCGTGATGAGTTTCTCTTTGTTACCTCTCCCTTTGGCATGCGTACCGACCCTATGGGCAGCGGTAAGCAGCAGATGCACAAGGGCATCGACATCAAGACAAGAAACGATGCTGTGCTGGCCACGGAGAACGGTGGCAAGGTCGTGGATGTGAACCATAACGCCAATACTGCAGGTGGACGGTCTGTTACCATAGAGTACCAACGTGCTGATGGCAGCAAGGTGCAAAACACCTATATGCACTTGTCAAGTATCAGCGTCGGTATGGGTGATACGGTGCAGGCTGGTCAGAAACTTGGCGTGTCAGGCAATACCGGCACACGCACAACCGGTGAGCATCTTCATTTCGGAGTGAAGGCCATTACTTCAGACGGTAGGAGCCGTGACGTGGATCCGGCTGCCTATTTGGCTGAGATAGGCCAGAAGGGCAATATCCAGTTACAAGCCCTGCACAATGGCAACGACCTCTTGGCGAAGTATAAGTCCAGCCAGGCAACCTCCAATGTCAATCTCCTAAGCATGACCACTCCGATGTCACCGGATGCATGGATGAAGAAACTACTTTCTTCAGAAGATAGCGGCGTGAAGTTTGACGGATTAGACCCTATCGTCAGCATGGCCATGACGATGTTCTCCTCCCTCATGTTGCTGGCCACTCAGATCGATGCCAAGGACGAAGAGGAGCAAAAGAACCGTATCTCTGAGGCTATGAACAAACAGCAGATAGATCTCAGTACCATGGTAAAGGGAATGAAGGAGTGCAAACTTACCATCGGACATGACGGAAGGGCTACGCTCTCGGCTGACAATGGCAGCACAAAAGTCACGCGAGACCTCTCCAATGCTGAGATGTCACGCCTGCAGACCATCCTTGGTGCAGACAACCTGACTGATGAAGGCAAGAAAATACGAATCGCCGGACTTGTCAATGGTATTATCATTTCGCAGCAGGTTTCCCAGAACTATGAGAACATAGAGCAAAGAGGACAGCAGCAGGAACAGACCATCAAGAGATAAAAGTTGTCTTTACCACGGCGTGGTAATCAACGCTATAACCATTAACCCATTCTAACTATGATTAAATGCAATGTAACTATCAGCGGTACTGTCAGTAAAGCTGCACAGGTACGCAACAACAGGGACGGTAAGCCTTTCACCACTTTTGGAGTCGCTGTCGTCATTCTCAATCCCCAGGGCATTAACAGGACGGTTGAGGTCAGTGTCATCAAGGATGGCGCTGAGAATACCTCAGACTATGTGGTGGGCAACCGCATTGAGATGACTGGCGAGCTCACCTTCCGTAAGCGTGAGGACAATCTATTTTTCAATTTCTCCGCTCAGACCGTCAACCTCGCACCTGCGTCCACTGAGGATGGTATCAAAGGTGAGCTGACCATGAAGGGTACGTCGGGAAAGAACATAGAGCAGAAACAGACCAAGACGGGAAAGAGCATGCTCATCTTCTCGGCGTACAGTGGAGAGAAGACAGAGAAAGGCTTTGTCTTCACCTGGGTCCGTTTCGTGCAGTTCGGCGGTGGCCGCCCTGACTGGCTCCAGCCGAAAACTACCCTTGAAGCCAAGGGCGAGTTGGAGTTGTCGGTATATAATGACCGTCTGAGTCTTGGCTGTAAGCTCTCAGACCTGCAGCCTTGGCAGAAGCCAGCGTATGTGCCTCGCGATGCTCAGGTGAAGCAGAGCCGTTCTTCGGATGATTGCCCGTTCTAAATCCATTTTCCTCATCTATACAAACTAATTTCAATACCATCAATCTATGCCAAGAAGAAACTACAACAACGACGGTCCGAATGCTGAGGACCGTGCCTGGGCGTCATTCACAGACATAATGATCCAGCACATCAAGGAAATCCAGAAGGACTGGAAGAAGCCCTGGTTCTCCGAGGCTGCTTCCAAGTGGCCGAAGAACATGTCTGGTAGAGAGTACAACGGCATGAATGCAATCATGCTAATGCTCCAATCAGAGAAGCAGGGCTACACCACTCCCGTGTGGGCGACCTTTGACCGTGTGACCGGACTGAACTTCGATAAAGACAACAACGGCAATCGGCAACGTAAATTGGATGACAATGGACAGCCGATGCCCCTCGTGTCCATCAAGAAAGGCGAGAAATCTACTCCGGTCTTCATTACAACCTTTACCTGCGTCAATAAGGAGACAAAGGAAAAAATCAAGTATGACGACTACAAACAGATGTCACAGGAGGAGCGCAACAAGTACAATGTCTATCCTAAGCAGCAGGTCTATAATGTCTTCAATGTGGCTGCACAGACCAACATCCAGGAATCTCGTCCCGAGCTCTTTGCCAAAATTGTATCTGAAAATCAGTCTCCAAAACGTGAAGCAAGCGAGATGACTTCCTTCGAGCCTTTAGACAAGATGATCAGTGGTGATCTTTGGTATTGTCCTGTCAAAGAGGTGGAAGGAAACAACTGCTACTATTCTATGTCCAAAGACGAGATTGTCTTGCCACCTCGTGCCACTTTCGTGGATGGTGAGAGCTTTGCAGGAAACTTTTTCCATGAGGCAACACATAGTCTTGGAAGTGAGCACCGGTTGAATCGTCTTACGTCGGCTGGTTTTGGCACTAAGGACTATGCTGTTGAAGAACTCGTTGCCGAGATGACAGCCGCTGCCGTCTCCAGTCGCTATGGCATGACCAAGCATGTCAAGGAAGATTCTGCAGCTTATCTGAAATCTTGGCTCAAGAGCCTCAATGAATCCCCGGAGTTCATTAAGACGGTCCTTACCGATGTGCGAAAAGCTGCCAGCGTGATGACGCAGCGTATTGATAAAATCCAGCAGGCCATCAACGATGGCAAGGAGCTCAACAAGGAGGATTTCCCTGATTTTGAGAGGACCAAGTCTGTGGCTCAATCCCTTAAAGATGAGATTGCAGCCAAGGATGTGGGACTACAGCCTGGCAAAGATACTGTAGATGAAAATCAACAGCAACAAGGAATTCCTCCCAAAGATCAAGAGGAACAAGCTTCAAGAGGTTGGCATAGATAGAAGATCGTCTCTCAACCATTAACCTATTACTGCAAAATGGCCATTTTGACCCCATAAAGGTCAGAATGGTCATTTTGTTGTAACAGGGAAGTCGACTATCAATGTATCTTCGGAGATTTATACCCGGCAGTCTTATACCAACCGGTATCGTGCTTATATCGAGAGACAGCGATAGAAGGACTGATGCCATACTTTAGAGATTCCGCAGCAATCACTTTTATGATTGCATACGGAGACAAGCTCCTGCTACCATTGTTCATGATTTGTTTCCAGACATTATCTGGAATCAGCATTTGGCGAGCAAAATCATTTGCCTCTTTCTCTCTAGGATCTTTTGAATATTCACTGCCTTCAATAGCTATAAAGTCTTTCTGATCCTCAGAAAAGTGACGATCTATATGGCATAACTCGTGAATAATATCAAATGCAAGTTTGTCCAGATCATTATACCTATATGTTACAGTGATACAAGGATGTCCATTAGAGAAGGTTGAATATGCGTCTATTGGTGCCTTTTCAATCTTCTTTACCTCAAGATAAGCGATGCCATAACCATTGAGACAACTTTTGACGGAACGTATGTTCATCTCATGATTGTTTGCCATCATCGCTATGTCTTGGGCTGCTTTCAGGGCATTGCCTTCTACATAAACACTGCCAACGGTAGAGCGGGAAGTCTCCAGCCAATTTAGAACCAGCCATGTCAGCATGTTCTTTTCATCAGCATGAACTTTCTCGCTATGCTTGTACAACCCTGCCACACGAAGATATCTTTCTTCAGCGGAGAGTAAGTCAAAGGGGAAAAGCTCCTTGATCTTCTTTACCCTTTCTACACAAGTTAAATGTGAAATATTCAGACGTTTATAGAGGACTTTAAGATTGAGGTCTTTGGAATAAGCTGCTTCGGAGTTACTTGCTTCTTGCTCTTTCCCTTGGCTTTCTTCAATGGCTCTACGTTCGTACTCATATCCGTTCTGCAAGTTCATCCATGTTTTAAATGGAATCCCCAAATGCTTCTCTAATTTCATGGCTAGATCCTCGTTGAGGTTGCGCCTTCCCTTGATGAAGTCATTTAGGTGAGAGGCTTGAACGCCAATCTCTTGGGCAAAGTTTTTCTGTTTGATACCACGTTCCTGCAACTCTTCACGCAAGATTTCTCCCGGATGGATTGCCCGAGCAGGAACTAATCTGTTACTTCTTGTTGCCATAGTGAGTGCTATCTATTTCAATTAATTCAACTTCAATGCCATCTTCGGTCTCTGTAAAAATCAGGCGCTCGACCATTCCGTTTGCCAATCTCAGTGAGCTTTTGGGTGAATCGCCTTGATACTTCAACTTCTCGTAATGCAGAAAGCTAAATGGTTTCAAGTTTTCAGTAGATTCAACATCATACATAATACTGACAGCCCTCTGATAGCCTTCTACCAATTTCTTGCTTTTGCAAATGGATTTATACTTCTTATCTTTTGTCTTTCCAAATTCATACAGTTCCCTTAAAGCATCGTCCGCAAAAAATACTTTCATGCAGTTGCTATATGTTTTCTTTGTGCAAAGTTACTGCAAAATTCCCAATAATGGTAATTTTTAGATGGAAAAGTTATCTATTATAGTCGTATTTAACATATTCCAAGAGAGTTGCGCCCAATTTTCAAAAGAAAAATCAGCGCAACGGTCGGGTTTACTCTGCACTTTTGATCATCACCCTTGTATGCCTGTTACGCTGTACAGGGATAAACTTGTTGATTCCTCCCTTTGCCGAACAATGGATAGCAGCATTGGAAACACCTTGCTCGCGTAATAGCCGTGCTATGTAATTGGCACGCTGTTCACTAAGTTTGTCATTAATGGGCTTCGTACCCGTGACAGCATCCGCCGCACCGTCGACATATATGTCAAGGTTGTAGGCTTTTGCCACTTTGGCAAGATTGATCAGATTCTGCAGCTGAGACTCATCCGTCAGCGTGCAGGTGTTGATGCGGAAGAAGAAGTAGAATGGCACACCAATGAGCTTACGATCATCTGATGACTGTCCGGCTAACGAGTCCTTGCCGTTCCAGTCCTTATGTGCCAGGCGTGCGCGAAGTGAAGCCAGACCACTATACTCACCTTGTTTGGATAGCAAGCTGTTGTTATCGGAAGAACCTTGCAGTCCCCGTTGACGAAGTAAGTCGTTGATGGTTTCCATTAGATAATACTCGTTCTGCTGACGGTAGGGATAGGCATCCACTGCCCGCTTCCATCCGACCTTCCCGATGTTCACCGTAAGCCCTGCACTTAATGTGAAGAGCCGGTCACCAAACTTATTCGAACTACCATGACCATCAAAGTCCTGGAAGGTATTGAGTCCTGCCAATTCCATATTCACCGCTACCCGATGGCCAAGGCGGTATGCTGCCATTACCCCATAGTTGATCGTGAACGGATGCTTGCCGTTTTGCTCATGCTTGATGATTCCTCCACCGATATACGGAGCTACTGTCCATCGATGAAGCCCCAGCTCATCACTCGGGTTCATCCCCACGATGTTCCATAGCAGATCGGCATGAACTACGTGGTATCGTTGCTTGGTGATATCGGAGTCAACGAATTTCATGCCAAAGCCTTGGTAAGAGGCACGGACACCGATGGACGGCGAAAACCATTTGCCGGCAGAAACCTGCAATGCCGGTTGCACACGCCCGAAGATGTCCTCACATCCCAATGGCGTGCCTGCGAACGCCGATGTGCCAGCGGAAACACTGACAAACCAGTTGTGCGCCCAGGGCGAGCCTATGAGAGGATCTTTGAGATACGTCGGTTCCAATGTATTCAGCAGCTCATCAGCCATAATGTGCTGTATGATTTTTGCCGAGTCACGAGTAGTGCCAGCGGCAAAAGATAAGAGCTGCCCAGCCATAACAAATACGGCAATAAGCGCAACCCTCAATTTTCTCATTAGTCTATTTTCTTTCATGTCTAACTTGTGTTTTGAATTAAGTTGAAATCTTTGTCCGGCTAACAGCTATCGCTTACGTCCATGTCCCGCCGGTCGCATCATCCGGTTGGCCATGGCAACACAGCGCCTTGCCCACAGACGGTCGTCCTCGTCCTCATCGCGCCCCCATTTGATGTCGCTGCCACCGCCTCCGCCGCCATGGGTCTCTGCGAATGTCGTCGCGTCGTTCACCAACTGTGCGAAAAGCAGCACCCCGCAATGGAGCATCTCATTGCCTCGGTCTGCCAGGTACTCCAAATACGAGCCCTCAAACGCTGCCAGCTGCTCCGGTGGCAAAACCTCGCGGATGCGTTTGAACTCACCGATGACCATGTTGAGCATCTGCTCTTTGATGAGCGTGCCGCTGGATGAGCGTACCGAGTCGGACAGTTTGGACACCTCCTGCTGTAAGACAGCCTGTGAGGCATGAACCTCCTCTTTCGCCGCCCGTGCTTCCGCCAGTTGCTCCTGAGCCCTGTCCAGTTTGGCGTTCTTGTCTGCCAGCGAGGCCTCGATCTCCGCTATGGCCGCTACCTTCTCGTCGATCTGTTTCTGCAGCGCATCGCGGTCACCTGCACTGACATTCATCTTGCGCCGAAGCTCAGCTAGTTCCTTCTCAAGTCCGGACTTCTTCTTCTCCAGATTCTCAATCATCGTGGTGAGCCCCTTCACTCGAGTCTCTGCCATTCTCAGTTGTTGGGCTGTGCTGGACAACTGCTCGTCCATCTCCGCCAGGTCTGCCTCTTTCTGACGTGTGTCGTGCTCCAGCTGACGTCGGTAGTCGAGTGTCTGTCTGGCACGCGCATCTTTGTTGGTGAAGGATGTGCCACGTTCCAGTCCCCACGGCTTGTTGACCTCGGCCAGCTCATCGTGGAGGGCTGAGATGTGTCTTGAGTATTCCATCTTGTCCTTGCCGACAAAGACACCTTTGAAGTCAATCTTCCCGTCCTTCACCGGCAGTACGGCCGCATGTGCGTGTGGCGTTGTCTCGTCAAGGTGTACATAGAAAGAGACGACGTTCTCCTTGCCATACTTGCCACAGACAAAGTTGTAGATGTCCATCGCCCATTGTTCAATCTCCTTATTACGATGAATGGTCAGGTTCTCCTTGTTGTCACCGGGCTTGATGACCACTGGCTGTGTGCCGAAGGCCAGTTCTGTCATGCGGTCATGGGAGCCTGAAAAAACGAAATCTCCCAGCGTGCGGTAGCGAGGCTCTGCAAGATTGGCGTTAGGGTCTCTGATGCCTCTTTCTGCCAGGTTCTCTGCCAGCCGTTGCCCGATGGACTTACTCTTGTCGATGGGCTGTATTCTGCCACCGACAATCTCGAAGTTAAGATGCTCTCGTGAGCGGTCGAAGTTACCCTTGGCCAGAGCCATGTTCCAGGCTTTCTCGCTCCATGCCCGCTGATGTTCCCGGCTCTGTCCTGCTGACATGCCCTTGCGTCCCTTGAAGTTGAGGGACTGATACTGTATTGCCATAATTGTTGTTTATTAAATTGAGAGAAAAGAAAAGACGTGATATGGAAAGTCTTTCCCTATGGCTCCACTGCTGTATTGGCACAACGATGCGTCTGTGGCCATTCGGTTAACCTCTACATCACACTCGATCCATTTCCCTTAGTTCGGACGGCAGCCGTGACTTCCCATGACGGCACGGCCTTTATTACAGTTGAAGAGGGGACACTTTAGCCCTATTGAAGTTCAGTACACCCAAGCCGATGCCACCCAGCTTGCTGCCTCTGATGGTGGACATCGGACCAAGGAACTTTAGTGACGCGGGTAATGTGTTACCCCTCTTCAAAAACGGTGGCACTGGGCAAGCCCCTGCAAAGCGCCTCACGGGTCACCCGTTTTTACCGCTCTGCCACCGGGCGAAGCCCAGGTGCGCGTTTTCATGAGAGATACAGCATGTCGTCTCGAACGATTCTATTGCTATAATGAGGATAATCCCAGATGGCTATAAATCGCCTTCAGCGTCAGCGAAAACAGCGTTCGCTTCTAAACCTGAGGAGACCGCGCATCGGCCTTAAAAACCGTCTCAGATGAACCGACAGTGTCCGTATCAGCATCAGCCGGTACGGAGTCGGTCAGAAGTCCGGAGTCACAATCTGAGGGAAGAACAATCGGGATTGAGGCGGAGGGGCTCTCGCTATCGACGTGCGTTGCATGAGAAGCGCCTTTTATGCCAGCAGTCTCCTTCGCCAGTCTCCTGAGAATGTCATCCCGTTCCTTACCATGCAAGCGCATGGATTCCACGAGCAGGCCAAGTGCCACCTCTGTCTTGTCGTAGAGAAACGTGAGGAATGCCTTCCTGTTGCCAGCGAGATAGCCATCAAGAAACTCCACTGCACACTTGTCGATAAGGGAAGGGGCACAACCGATTTCCTTGGAAGCGGAGAGTTCCCCAGGATGACTGGCAATGATGGACTCGATTGCATAATGTACAGCGAGTTTGGTGATGCCATCCAACTGCTTCTTGGTGTAGTTGGAGCTTATGCTGCCGGTGAGCATCGTCTTCGCGCCACGCTCTACCTGTCCGATGAGACGGGTAACCTGTGCGGATGATAGTTTACCATCGGCCCAGCTGTACATCGTGTACTTGACCATGGCCTCGAAGCTGCTGCTTATTGCTACACTGGGGCTGACGGTCACTACCAATCTCGTCATCGTACAGAGAATACCCTTGAGATGCTCTTCGATGACGATGCAACCGAACTCAGTGAGCTTGGCTAGGAAGTCGCGGACCGTAGCACGGTGCCAGCGCCAGTCAGCAGCCAATTCCGTCTTCGTAATGAAGAACTGCCCCTCGCCGATGGCAGGAATCCATTTGGCGTCGATGTTCTGTGGCCGGTAGTTCGAGCATGCCTTGTCTAGCATGTAAAGGTAAGCCTCAAAACGCGAGAACCTGTCGCGGGAATGCTCCTGCAGGAAGCGGAAGAAGTCCATGCTGCCATAGACCATGGCCAGCGTGACCTTTGCTGACACTTTGTCTTTGTTATTGTCTTTCTGCATTTGAATAGTCTTTTGATTTTGTTGTGATAGAGTTAAAAACACGGAGAGAATGAGGGAATGAAGTGCCACTCATACCAGGGCCAGTAGCATGGGTGACTTTTACGTCAGTTGAAGTACATTTTCACCAGCTTGTCCGGACGCTGCCTGTAGAAACGGATGCCTGCAAACGTCTGAAACTTCTGGAGAGCCTCACGGGACGGATAGAAGAAGGCTGCCACAAAAAGAAGATACAGACTCACACCGAATGACAGCAGGTGGGGCGTGAACAGCGCGGCCACCGTGAGTGCTATCAGCAGGAGCTGTAGCTGCCGGTTGCCACGGATGGCTGTAAGCAACGGGTGCCCAATGCGATGAAAAAGCAGAGGCACGGAGACTGCCAGCGTCAGTGCGCTATATGCCAGCTCATGCGTCAGTCTTATATTGATTAAGTGAACCGCCGCTATGCCACAGGCGAAGAGAATGGAGTAGAGCTCTCGGAACACCATGTGACTGCACATGGCATAGCAGAACCGCTGGCAGATTTGCCAGTTGCGCCTGTAGAACACGATGCCGGAAAATGGCAGCATGAGGATATATACTGCCAGCTGCACAACATAGGCAGAGGCTTTGCAGAGTCTTTTGTTGTCTGTCATTGGGAAAAGTTTGTTGGTGTGTATATTCTGTTTTTATTGTTATGTGGTATGAATGCGGGTGGCGTGTAGTCATCCTCCACCATGTCCAGCCGGATGATGCCATAGCTCGCACGGAGGATCAGCGTCTCTACGTCTTCCGCTGTCAGTGCCTTGTTATGGCACCGGTGCTGCAGGTTTGGTGTTGACTTGCGCATGAGGGACAGCACCTGGTCGAGCTCTGTCTCGCACACCTGCCACCGATGCCCGGTGTAGTAATGTCCACGGGAGTGCGTCACCTCCAGTGTGAGGTGGCGGCAAGCTGTCGTCAGCAGGTGATCGCCGCAGACAGTGGCATAGGGATGGTACTCCGTGACGGCGGCCACCCTCATCCAATAGCAGTGGGCCGTGATGACCTGTACCACTACTTCCAGCAGTTCTGTTCTCATTCTTGATGGTCTCGTTAATAGAACAATTTGATAAGTTCCGCCTCGTCCATCTCGTAGCGCATGCCCCCTGCCTTGTGGTGCATCTGCAGCTCAAGCCGCAGCGTAGCACGCATGACCTCGATGCTCTCGAAGACACAGACAGTGATGGTGTCAACGAAGCCGTCATCGCCTGCCGTCGCGTTGAACTTATACATCCGGGCATTGTCAGGCTTGCTGAAGGCACAGCAGCACTGCCATCCCCGAAGCCCGTCGCTGACCACCCGATGATAGAGCAGCAACAGGTTGGCCTGCTCTTCAAGCTGGTCAGCCACTTCGGCAAGTGTCAGCCGTTTCGACGGATGGAAAACCAACTGGGCATAGTCATCATAAACGGCAGGATCCTCCATTGTTTTCTTAGTCAGCAGGTCCGGTAACTGGGTAGGCATGATGGCCAGAAACTCGCTCATAAATCTTAGTAACATCATTCGTGGTCTTTAATTGGGTTATGGAAATATGAATAGGTTGTTATTGTTCACTTGAAATGCATCATAAGGATGCGATGTACATCTTCACCATCAGACCGGGCAAAGCCTCTATATGCTCCCTCTCCTCCTTGGAAGAGCCTGCGAGACGGGGCAGCACAGAAGATGCTTCCTTGGCAACCTGTGCGAAGGCTGTCTTCTGATGTTCTGTGAGCACGGCCATGCCGAAGTCATTGATTACGGTAAACGGCTGCAGGATCATCCACAGGTAAGCCTGACGCTGGTCAGCGGTTTTCATTCGGGACGCCTTGATGTCCATGAGACATCCCTGAGCGTTGGTCAGCAGACGTCTGTTGGTGCGCATGGTAAGGTAAAGAAAGAGCTCTTCCCTTGATATGGTCTCATTTGATATGTCTTTGGAAAGCCTGTCATATATTCGCTCTGTGGTCTTGGTGATCTCGGTGGCAGACTTGCCGTCCATCTCATACAGATGAGTGGCAAATGAGCGGAAAAGCCTGTCTTCCTCACGCAGGAAGGAAAGAAACTCTTCCTTGGTGCGAATGCCACGCTTATCAACGGAATGAAGGTAACGCTGGTACCGGTCAAGGAGGTGGCTGCAATCCTCATGATAAACGCTCATGCTGTCCAGTGAGAGGAAGAATGGTGAGACTGATTTCATCGCCTCTTGGATTTTGGACTCATGTGTGAGACGGTTGGCTTGCAGCTTCAGGGTAAGTATATCCTGGAGTGTGCGTGGTCTGGCCATGGCACGGTTCAGGAATTCGTCACGTATGGAAGCGTGAAGGCTGTGTACTGTCTCTTGTGGGTAGAGATGAGGGTTCTTGAAGGCTGCCGTGTCACGGAGAATGGCCGCTACCACAGAGTCTTCCAGCTCTTGCCATGTAGCAATGTCCTTGGCGATGACCGCCATGTCATCATTGTCCGCTTTCCTCATTTCCTTATGGAACTGACGGTAGCAGTTGATGCCCTCCTGTGTGGTGCGAAACTTATAACGGGGACTATCTTGGCCACAGGAAGCCAAAGCCAGACCGACTGCGGTTACGACTATGACAAGAAGAAGCCGCGCCGCAGTCAGACTTGGACGATCTGAATGATTAGTCTTACAGATTGAAGCGTTCATAGAATATCATTTTATACTTTGATGTTTTACTCATTTTCGGCTTTTAGCCATTGCTAAGATAGGCTCATAAGTCTCTAAAACAACAAGTTCGACACTGACTTTAATATTTCTTCAGAGTCTGAAAACACAACAAAACATAAAACCACATAATATGCCAAAAAAGACGAAGCCGAGAACTTAATCTTTCACAAACAACACGTTGGTAATCACGGATTTCTGAATTTATTGAGTACCTTTGTGAAGTATCAAAACTCAACAACAAAATATACTATGGCAAAGATCGGTTACCTGTACAAAGCGGAAGAAGACAGCAGCTTCGATGAGATGAAAGATTGGATGGACGAGTATGGTTGTGTGCGTGTGATGATAGAGGAGTCCGCGGACGAGAAACTGCGTCCCAGATGGAAACAGCTTATGGAACTTCTCAACCGTGGTGATGAGCTTGTGCTGGGCAAGTTCAGCAATGCCGTCCGCTCCACCATCGACCTCTCCAACCTGATAGAGTACTGCCGCGTGAAGGCTGTCCGTCTGATCTCCATCGGTGACTGCATAGATTCTGCCGGGACTCTGTTTCCCAAGACCAGCGTAGCTCAAGTGCTGAACATAGTGGGCGCCTTGCCGGAGGAGACCGTTGCCCTGAGACAGCAGAAGGCACACATCATCAGTCTTCAGAGAGCGGCCAAAGCCAGGATCCATAAAGTCTCGTCCAAATCCGACCGTGAGCAGACGGTTGTCAACATGTACCACCAGGGACACTCCATAGATGACATCTGGAAGGTCAGCGGCTTCTCAAGCAGGGCTTCTGTCTTCCGTGTTCTCAACCGGCATGGCGTGACGTTGAACCGTGGCAAGTTCAGTGGGCCATTGGGGCCTAGAAAAAAGAAAGAACTGGGCTGCTAACATCTAACCTGAATAATTCATACCGCCTTAAGTTAGTTCCTCTTTTCTACAAAAACAGAACTGCTGGATAAGAATCTGTCGTTTTGTCGAGCTTATACTGTCATTAAGATGTCTCCAATAGCCGCTTACAGGCGTTTTCAAGGTTTAGATCATTCCCGAATTTGGCTTATGGGCATGCAGAGTCTCATGCCTTGTTCAGACATGTCTAAGGAATCGTTTTGTCAGGGTTCGCTAAGCGGCCAGCCTTTCCAAGGCGACGGTCAATTCTTCGAGATGCCGGTGGTGTGGTGAGAAACTAACGTGTACGAATGTCTTCTTTTCCACAACATATACAGCACTGAGCATGATGCGTTTTATAAAGCTGTCCATTGTGAAGTTCTCTATGGCAGTGCCATTGAAGAGCTTATGTTTCATCGTGTGGGCGACGACAAAAGCCGCGGCATAGAGGAAGAGGCGGAAATAGTTGGCCCGGTATGAGTTGCATGACATACGGTCAGCCTTGAAATACTTGACGTCTTTTATCCAAAGTTCCATCTCACCGCGTTTGCAATATCTTTTGTAGATGGTTTCGGGTGAATTGTTCCTGTTCTTCGTGACAACGAACCGTATATTGGTTCCCTTGGCGCTCACCTCGATCTTGGCTATGACGCGCTGCTCATGTTTCCAACTCTGTGCCTTGTAGTCCAGCTTGAAATACCGACGTATCACAATATTGTCTTTACTGTCAGAGCCATGGGCTTTCTCCAAGGCTTTCTTGAAATCATTCTCGGCACGTCGTCTTGGCTTGTCCACCATATCCAGAAGCTTTGCGTTGCCACTCAGCCCCGTAAGATAACGTACATACCATTTGCTCCATGCCCAGTCCATGAACTCATGGGAGCAAAAATGGCTGTCACCACGAAGCTCAATGACAGTGTTTGGCCAGCACTCATGAAGGTACTCGACGACCCGGCGGAGAATACGCGATACATTCAGGGACTTGTTGCGTCTTCCTGGACGGAGCATGGGAAGTATCAGCTTCTTGCTCACTCCGTCAAAGATAAGCAGCGGCATATAGCAATACTCATTGTAGTAGGCGTTGAACAATGTCAGTTGCTGGGCGCCGTAAGTATTGGCGTTCGTATCGTCGGCATCAAGTATCACATGACGGGGCGGTTTGGAGAAGGACTTGACATACTGCTCTACAAACAGCTTTCC
>ERZ833963.2649-NODE-2649-length-16444-cov-2.830069_pt1 | contig 16444 bp, 12 predicted proteins | sample MGYA00519693_ERZ833963 | MGnify/ENA primary metagenome ERZ833963 (study PRJEB31850, sample SAMEA3708748) | human gut metagenome | biome: human gut; feature: human-associated habitat; material: faeces | place: China | collected 2014 ... | reverse complement strand
GACTCAGCTTGTTTACTTGCATCATTACCACAACCTACTAAAAAAGCAAGCATGAAAACGCTCATTAACACTAATAAAATTCGTTTCATAATTCCTCCTGTGTATCCCTTAAAACGCCACACTGTAAAAGCTATGGTAACACCTAGAGACACCTCGTGTACTAACAAATTAAAATATACAATATATTCATATTATACTATAAATCGATAGCTAAAGTCGTATATCCAAAAACACATATTGCATAGATATTTCTGATGATTATGATAAGTAATCATAATCAATAATTTTTTAAATCCCAAAAAATACATACTATGGTATGATAATACTATAAAGAATAAGCACATTTCGTAACGCTTATTCACTTTTAACTTATATAAAGTAACTGTATATTTGCTATATAGTTATACGATACATTAAAACTATGCCTTTATATTAATGAGAAACTCTAGGTGAGATGATGAATCTATTCGAATTAGTAGGCCATATCTTTATGAACTCTATGGTACCTATCCTAGTACTTATAGGGGTAGGATTTGTATTAGATAGAAAATTTAAACTCGATCTATATACGCTGAGTAAACTAAACTTTTATATACTGCTGCCTACCTTTATATTTCGAGCAATGTACGAAGCAAAACTTAACTCAGGTACCTTGGAAATTGTATTCTGTGCACTCTGTGTACTCATACTAAACTCAATTCTTTCAAATGTAGTAGGAAAGATACAAGGTTATGATGTGGCTAAGATTGCAACTCTGAAAAACTGCGTCATGTTCAATAATGTTGGGAACATGGGTGTCGCTCTTGCCATCTTTGTATTTACTAACATTCCCTACGTCATCAATGGTGCTACCCCCTATGCTAATCTAGGTTTAGTGAGTGTTGTATCTATCATGATCATCCAAACTATTAGCAGTAATACCTACGGTTTCTACCAAGCGGGAGCAGGACGATTAACCCCTAGGGATGCACTAAAAGTCGTATTTCACATGCCCATGGTATATGCCATTCCACTGGCACTACTTTGCCACCTACTCCCTTTTGATTTACACGGCCTCTTCTTCTTTGCACCGCTCAATATATTTGCCAATGCCTTCGTTGGCGTCGCTATGATTGCCTTGGGTGTTCAAATTAACAGAACACCGCTAAACTTCTTCAAGATGGATGTTATGCTTGCTACTACATTACGACTCATTGTAAGTCCACTCATAGCCGCCGGTATTACCATACTATTCATTATGTTCTACGGCCCTATGCATCCAATAGCGGCACAAACTATCATTATAACCTACAGCGTACCTACCGCTATCAATATGTCTCTTATTGCCATTGAAATGAAGAATAATCCAGAATATGCAACACAAATCGTTATGGGCACAACCATTTTATCCGCTATAACTATGCCATTATTTGTTACAATTGCTTACTATCTTTTCCCATTATATTAAATATAAAAACACATTCCCTCCTAAATAGGACGAAATGTGTTCATGATACTAAAATGTAATTATTGATGAGCTACGTGTTCCATCCCCATGCGAACTAAACATTCAACATGATCATCGTTTAGAGAATAGTATGCTGTTTTCCCATCTTTACGATATGTAACAAGGCGTGCTTGGCGCAATACACGCAATTGATGAGAAATAGCAGATTGTCCCATCTCCATGGTTTCTGCAATGTGATTAACACACATTTCACTTTCTAATAATAGCTCTACTATTTTAAGGCGTGTAGGATCACCCAAGATTTTAAACAGTTCTGCTAGCTTCAGCAATGATTCTTGTTTGTCGGTCATATAATCCCCCTTTTTCAATCCTATCCATTCTTTTTTGTAGCTCTTCTGTGTCACTAATCGATACGTCTTAACGTATAACGCCAATATGTATGGCATACATATAAACATTATATCATTTTTAACATAAAAAAGAGACTTTGAGAAACCAAAGTCTCTTTTTTTATCATATCTATATAAGATATAAATTATTTAATGATTAATACAGGGCAAGTGGAGTGGCTAGTTACATAGCTACTTACGCTACCCATGAATAAGCCTTTCAAAGGGCCAAGACCACGGCTACCCATTACGATGAGATCAGCATTGTATTTTTTTGCCACTGCAAGTAGTGCAGGACCAGGGGAGCCAACTTCGAAAACACTTTTAACTTTTACGCCTGCAGGAATTTCTTTCACTACATCATTAAGAATTTCCTTACCAGTTTCTTCCATATCCTCAGCAATTTGCTCAGATACGTATCCACCAGAAATTGGTGTTTGATCAAAATTGGAAATAGCAGACACAATATTTGCAACGTGAACAACAATCAATTCAGCTTGATTGCGATCCGCTACAGCGAGAGCATGTTCCAACGCACGTTTAGCATTTTCAGAACCATCAGTAGGTACGACAATAGTTTTGTAGGTAACCATAATAACCCCTCCTATTCCTAATCCCTCAAAGGGGATATGATCAAATATCGTTTAGCCTATACTAATATATTCTAGACCATCAAGGAAAACTCCTCTTTTTTCTGAGGATTTATTACATTATAGCACAAATCGTACAGAATTATACAAATAAAAGAATATTATGTGCATATTAAAGAACTTGAGACGATTGGTTTGTATTGAGTGTAGTCGTCAATTTAAAGCCATCTAATATATCTATAAGTTCCTGAGTAGCAAGATTACTACCGGATGGACCAATCATTCGAGCTACTGCCACATTACCTTCATTGCCAAGAATAATCGTCGCGCCAAAGGATACTGGTTCCGCTACAGATGTATCAGACGTATTTGGATTTTTCATATGTCCCGCCAAATAGAACATCACATTACCGTCAATAATATGCGTTTCATAACGAGTAATTGTGGCCTTGTTCACATCAACCAATTGTTTAAGATAATAATCACCAAGCATTTGCTTAGCCATCATAGTTGGCATGCCGGAGCTAACAGCTTGTACAGGAATTGTAAAGGACTCAATGTCGAGGCGTACATTATGTTTAGTGAAAGCAATCTTCCCCTTTTCATTAAGACGGGTAAAGCCTTTCGGATAGGTAAATTTGATGCCTTCTGCAACACTGATATCGCTTGTGCCGGTTAATATTTTTTTTACCCCTTTAATAGCATTAGAACCACGCTTATTGATCAATTCAAAGGATGGAATTGTATGCTCCATCAAACCTAGCTCCATAAACTCTGCACGAACAGGAGCATATGTGCTAGACAAATTGTACCGATGAGTTGGATCTTTTTCCATGATAAATTCTGCTTCAAATACAGACTGAACCGGCTCTGTAGATGTCATATCTGCATAAGATTTTGGTGTACTCTTATCCCAGCGTGCGGAAACTGCACCTTTCTTAGTAAAAAAACCACCAACAATATCATTATGTTCAAAGTTATTGCTATGTTGGCGCCAAATATTCAAATACTCCTCATTAGACATGCCCTTAATAGGTACACCATACCAAGTTGTATTCCATTCTTTTTGAGACACCCCTTCTTGTGGTGTATTATTACGCTTAGTAAAAGATACTGTATAGGAATCCTCTTGCGTAGGGCCCGCTAAATTGAAGGAATACCCTTGAATATGTTCGCTTTCACTACGCACATCCATATCTATCATAACACCATCAGCTACACGCCAAGGAATCGAGAACATATAACCATTTTTGTAATCCTTTACCACCGTGTTCATCTTAGTAGCATAGGATTTGTATTGTTCTGGCAAAATAGATGCGGAATCCTTCTGAGATTCCACAATAGATAAAGGTGTATCAGGCGTCTTCTGTAAACCTTCCGCCATAATAGAAGTCGTTCCCAAAGCCATGACAGCTAAGGTTGCCGCAAATAAACGTAACTTCATAGAACCTCCTATAACATATTATCCAAAAACGCTTTCGTTCTTTCGTTCTGCGGATGATTAAAAATTTGTTCTGGTGTTCCTTCTTCTTGGATAACACCATCAGCCATAAAGATAACACGATCCGATACTTCTCGAGCAAAGTTCATTTCATGGGTTACGATAATCATCGTCATGTGATCGTCTGCCAATTGTTTAATCGTCTTAAGAACCTCACCAGTAAGCTCTGGGTCGAGAGCAGATGTAGGTTCATCAAAGAGCATAATTTCAGGATTCATCGCTAGCGCACGGGCAATAGCTACACGCTGTTGCTGACCACCAGACAAGCGAGATGGATACATATTACGCTTTTCCCATAACCCTACTTTATTGAGTAATTGCTCTGCAATCGGTGAGATTTCATCATCTTTCATACCTTTTACCATACGTGGAGCAATCATAATATTATCTAATACCGTCATATGCGGGAACAAGTTGAAAGATTGGAATACCATCCCCATACGAAGCAATAATTCATGCTGAGTTTGAGGAGAAGCGTATTTTACAACCCCATTTTCAGTACTAGCAAGAACTGTACCATCAACGGTAATAGAGCCTCCATCAATCGTTTCTAACTGGCCCAAACCGCGTAAAAATGTGGATTTACCAGAACCAGAAGGTCCGATAATAGAAACGATTTCTCCTCTATTCATTTTGAGCGACACATCGCGTAATACTGATTGATTATTAAAGCGTTTTTCAATACGCTCCATATTTACAAATGTCATAAGTACCTCTTACGTCGTCATATTAAGTATATAACCAACACCTCAAGTAAAGATATCTCATCTACAAAATCACATCTATAGCATCAAATAAAAGTATCTCAACTATAAAACTAGCTACATCATTACATACGACAAACTATCATAGAATTAGATTAATCTTCGTATACAGCAAATCTTCGTTCTAAGTAGTTGAAGATATTCGTTAAAATAAAGGTAAAGATCAAGTAGAATAATGCTGCCACGAGGAATGCAGAAATATCAAAGTCACGTTGTACGATAGATTTTGTAATACGCAAAATATCATTCATCGCTAATACATATACAAGAGATGTATCTTTCAATAAGTTAATCGTCTCATTCGCAAGAGGAGGCAATACACGTTTAAACATTTGTGGCAAGATGATCTTACGCATAGTTTGTGCATAGGTAAAACCAAGCACTTTCGCCCCTTCGTACTGACCTCGAGAGATAGATTGAATGCCCCCACGGAAAATCTCACATAAATAAGCTGCATAGTTTAATACGAAGGTAAGAACTGCTGCCGTGGCATCATCCATTTGAATGGCACCGTCTGTGATGATTGGTAATGCATAATAGACGAATAAGATTTGTAGCATCAACGGCGTGCCCCGCATTAAATATACGAAAGCATCGACAAGCTTATCTACTAAAGGCAATTTAGATAGGCGTAACATAGCCATTAAAATGCCACCAGGAATAGATAAAATCCATACAATACAGAATAGCGATACGGTTACCTTTAAACCATCAGCGATAGTTGGGATAATCTGCAATAAATAATCTAACATGAAAGACTCCTTCAAAACACGACTAGAGAAGGGCCATCTGGCCGCTTCTCTAGTGTACATTTCGTTCTTTAATTATCAGTTGTACCTACTGACCATAGTACTATTAGTATATCACGAATTGTACTATTTAGCATCGCTCTTATCTAAGTCTGCGCCTGAGCCTAACCATTTTTCAGCGATTTTATCAGCAGTACCGTCTTTTTTCATTTCAGCTAAGATACCATTAATTTTGTCACGCAAAGCAGTATCATCTTTGCGGAAGCCAACAGCGAAATTATCAACACCGTAGTCAGTACCTTCTACGATTTTGTATTTACCAGGTTCTTTTGTCATGAGATAACGAGCGATTACACCATCAGCAATAACCGCATCAACACGACCAATACCAAGATCCATAAATGCACTTACAAAATCCGCATAGGATTTTGTCTCCTTAACAGTCTTACCGCTTGGGTCGTTTTGCAATGCTGCTTCACCAGTACTAGCTTGTTGCACCCCTACTACCTTACCAGCTAAATCAGCTTTACCTTTAATGGAGTCATCGTCATTACGAACAATGACGTATTGTTTATCCTTCATATATGTGTTAGAGAACAAAATATTTTTCTCGCGCTCAGGAGAAACTGTTAAGCCATTCCACAACGCATCAATTTTTTTAGATTTTAGTTCCGCTTCTTTACTAGACCAGTCGATAGCTTTGAACTCTACATCCATGCCAGCACGTTTAGCTGCTTCTTTAGCCATGTCGATATCAAAGCCAACGATTTCACCTTTTTCATCTTTAAAGCCCATTGGAGGGAAACTATCATCTAAACCGATAACAACTTTCTTAGGCAATTCTGTATTAGCTTTTTTAGCGTCACCACCACAACCTGTTACAAATGCCATCATAGACACGGTTGCAAGGCCAACGGCCATCATCTTTTTCCAATTCATAACTATCCTCCACGGCAATTATCGCCTATTTACTACTTAATAATATGTTCAATACAGATTTAGATTCCGTACTTAATGATTGTATTATACTTTAGTTCATTAAAGTTGTAAATAGTTAATTCGATGAATTTTACATTTTTTATTTTACAGACTCTCCACATATATAGTTTATGATTCTAGATTCATTTGCTTTATGTTTCTGTAGTCCTATATTTATATTTCTGTATGCCTATATTGTATGACGCTACGTACTTATATACGTTATGACTGCGTATGTTTATGAATGGCCTCAATCATCGCCATTTTATCCTTGTACGCCACTTGATGTAGATCAAGTGGTATCACATAGATCCCACCATGACCATTCATCGCTTGCAACTCACGCCATTCCTCAGTGAATCCAATAATATGCTCATAATCAACAAAGACGAAATATTCATCCCCATAGAATAAACTGTGAAAGTATTCTTTCACAGAAAAAGGCCTACGTTTTAACACGAGGCCCTTTTCACAGATAAAAGCTTGACTTTCACCTAATCTATGAAGGGTCCATAATATCACGAGCAACAACAGATAATACCATACACGTTCCGCCCAGTCTGAGGGCATATATTTTACAATCAACGCACACGCAACTAGACCGATGATGCGACCGGTCCACTGTATACCGCGGTGTATTTCTAAGCTCTGTTGTACGGCACCTGATGAAAAGCGTTCCATCGCCTCTTGTTTCGTCATGGTTTACCTCACAAATTGAAAGTCTACTATATGATTTTATTTACGACACAAGCCCATAGCTTGTTCTACCTTACGGTACATTGCACTTGCTTTAGCATGCGCCTTAGCAGCCCCTTCATCAAGGATTACATCCAATTCAGGGCTTGTAATCAATTCATTGTAACGTTGTTGAATTGGTTCAAGGGTTGCTACTAAAAGGTCGGCAATATCGGATTTAAATACACCGTAACCTTTACCAGCGTACATTTCTTCGATAGCTTCGTAGCTATCTTTTGTAATAGCACGGTAGATTCCCATCAAGTTAGAGATGCCAGGTTTATTTTCTTTATCATAGCGAACCGCATTATCAGAATCAGTTTGAGCTCGTTTCAACTTTTTCACGATTAAATCTGGTGAATCCAAAAGACGGATTGTAGCATTTTGGTTATCATCAGATTTACTCATTTTCTTAGTTGGTTCTTGCAAGCTCATAACGCGAGCGCCACCTTCTCCTACCTTGATATCAGGTACTACAAAAGTTTCACCGAATCTACGGTTAAAACGCTCTGCTAAATTACGAGTCAACTCGAGATGTTGCTTTTGGTCTTCCCCTACAGGAACATAATTCGTACCATATAGCAAAATATCTGCCGCCATCAACGGTGGATACGTAAGCAATGCAGTTGGAATAGAATCCCCTTGCTTTTGAGACTTATCCTTGTACTGAGTCATACGCTCTAATTCGCCAACATAGCTAATAGATTGCATAACCCAACCGAGCTTAACATGCTCAGGTACTTCGGATTGTACGAATAATGTTACCTTTTTAGGATCGAGGCCAACAGCAAGGTACAATGCAGCCAAATTACGAGTATTTTGGAATAACTCTTTTGGATCTTGCGGTACCGTAATCGCATGTTGGTTAACGATACAATAGTAACATTCATCAGTATCTTGATAGTCTAAGAAATTACGTAAAGCCCCCAAATAGTTACCAAGTGTTAACTCCCCACTTGGTTGGATGCCGGAAAATATAACTGCCATAATAGTCTCCCTATATTGAAATAAACCAACAGTGCGAAAGCACTGTTGGTTATATATTATTCTACGGTTACAGATTTAGCCAAATTACGTGGCTTATCTACGTCTGCACCGCGTGTAATTGCTGCATAATACGCCAATAGTTGCAATGGTACAACTGCTAAGATTGGAGCGATAAATTTATTCGCACGAGGCACATAAATTGTGTGGTCTACGTGTTTAGATAATTCTTCGTCACCTTTCATGCCAATACCGATTACAATAGCTTCACGAGCTTTTACTTCACGGATGTTGCTGATCATCTTATCGTAAACATCCTCTTGTGTAGCCAATGCGATAACAGGTACGCCCTCTTCGATAAGAGCCAATGTACCATGTTTCAATTCGCCACCAGCATATGCTTCAGCGTGGATGTAAGAAATTTCTTTCAACTTCAAAGCACCTTCCATCGCTACTGCATAGTCGATAGCACGACCCAAGAAGAATGCGTCAGATTTGAAGCCATAATGTTTTGCAAAGGCTTTCATATCTTCGTCTACTTCAAAGATTTCATGAATCAAGGATGGTAAGTTTTTAACGCCGCTAAGAATTTCTTCAGCTAAGGCTGGATTTAATTTACCATTTAATTGACCTAGGTATACGGCGAACAACAATCCCGCTACTAATTGAGTAGTATACGCTTTTGTGGACGCTACAGAAATTTCAGGGCCAGCCCATGTGTAAACTTTGTTATCTGCTTCACGAGAAATGCTGGAACCAACAACATTGGTAATGGCCAATGATTTGGCACCAAGGCGTTTAGCTTCTTTCAAAGCCGCCAATGTATCGGATGTTTCACCAGACTGACTGATAACGATGCATAATGTTTTATCATCAGTCAACGGGTTGCTGTAACGGTATTCAGATGCAATTTCCACATCAACTGGAATACGCGCCAAGTTTTCAATATATTGTTTTGTTACAAGCCCTGCATGGTATGCAGTACCACATGCAACGATGAGAATTTTATTGAAAGCTGCCACATCTTCAGCAGTCCAATTCAACTCATTAAAGATAGCTGTCTTACCGTCTTCAGAAATATGTGTACCAAATGTATCGCGAACAGCTTTAGGTTGATCATGAATCTCTTTCAACATGAAATGCTCATAACCACCTTTTTCTGCTGCTTCAGCGTTCCAGTTAACATGGAATACTTCTTTATCAACAGGGTTACCTTCACGGTCGAATACGGATACATTATCACGAGTTACGATAGCTAATTCACCATCGCTCAAGATGTATGTATCACGTGTGTAGTTAATGATAGCTGGAATATCGGATGCTACAAAGTTTTCACCTTTGCCAAGGCCGATAACCAATGGGTTTTCTTTTTTAGTACAGATGATTTTATCTGGCTCATCGGAGCAGATGATTTCAAGAGCATACGCACCATCAACACGAGCTAGCATGCGGCGTACCGTGCCTACGAAATCGCCATCGTACATATCCTCTAACAAATGAGCTACAACTTCTGTATCCGTTTCAGATTTGAAATGGTACCCTTTTGCAAGGAGCTCTTCTTTCAAAGGCATGTAGTTTTCAATAATGCCGTTGTGTACAACAGCAAATTTACCATCTTCAGATGCATGAGGGTGGGCGTTCATGTCGGATGGACGACCGTGTGTAGCCCAACGTGTATGACCAATGCCTACAGTTCCTTCATTAGGATCTGCTTTCACAACTGCCTCAAGATTAGCAAGACGGCCAACCTTCTTTTGAATTTTAATTACATTTTCAGGGCCGATAACAGCAATACCTGCAGAGTCATAACCACGGTATTCTAACTTTGCCATACCGTCCAACAAGAAATCAGATGCTTGATTAAAGCCAATGTATCCTACGATACCGCACATACGTATATCCTCCTATAACTGGGGGTATTTCTAGCCCCAGCAAAAACTAAGGCTAACAAATTAATGTTCTAGATTAATATTCTATTTAATGTATTAATTATTAGTTCAATACAATTCATTCAGATATACTTTGTCCCCATCGTTACCGATGGGTTTTTTAATACCTGTTACGACATGAATATGCCGGAAGAGCATCCGCTGATGACTCGATCACTCTTCACCTCGTCTACCCTAACGACTGCCTTCGCGGGTACTTGCGCTATTCGCCTTTACGAATTTGGAATTCCTTTCTGTGATATACGGCAGAATCAGTACAAAATAAAATATGTACTGACGTATATTATACTAAAAAAATCGATAAAAAGTAAACCACCACAGATAATTCAAAAAGAATAGAAAAGATTGTTTCTATGCTTCACGTCCTTTTCATTGTAAGAAATTATACTTCTATCATTCTAAATTTTACACAATTAGATTTTGTTGTATTTTCAAAATGTTGTATATAATTTGGGAGATGATAATCATGAATAAAACAACTATAAAGAAGCAACATAAAATTAAAAAGAACAGTTTGTCATATAGAAAATTGCGTCGTTGGGTATTACCTGCAGTCCTTGGTGCAGCTCTGTCGACATTAGCGGTTATCCCAACCTTAGCCGCAGAGACTCAAACTAGTACTAACGTAGCAGTTGTAACCTCAACAGAACAAACTAAAACAGTACCATCCGCACAAGGAAGCACACCTCCAAACGGTGCACCTCACGGCAAACTACCTGCAGGTCAATCACCTACAGGCACGTCTAACCAAATACCTCCAAATGGAAATCCTCCTTCTGGCACTCCTAACGGTATGCCTCCAATGGCTATGCAGAATGGAGCCCCTAATGGAATGGCACCACAAGTTGAAGTAGATCCTAGTACTTTCAAAGGCACAACTATCGTTACAGAAAACAAATCCATTGCTCACGAATCGATGACAAACACAACGGCTGATCAGAATGCTTTCATCGGTAAAAATAAAGCGGTAATTGATATTGAAAATAGCGTTTTCGATAAAACAGGCGACACTACAAGCGATGACAACAGCAATTTCCGTGGTCAAAATGCAGTAGTCCTCGGTATCGAGGGTAGCCAAATTAACATCAAAGGTAGCAATATTACATCTAATTCTAAAGGCTCTAACGCAGTCTTTGCCACTGGTGAAGGCTCGGTTATCAACGTAGAAAACACTAATATTCACACAAAAAGCGATTCCTCTCGTGGCTTAGATGCCACTTACAAAGGCACTGTAAATGGCAAAAATCTAACTATCACCACTGAAGGTGCTCATTCTGCCACACTTGCTACAGATCGCGGAGAAGGCACTATCAACGCAGAAGCAGCCAAACTTACGACATCTGGCGAAGGCAGCCCTGTTATCTACTCCACGGGTAATATTATGGTAAACAATGTCAACGGAATAGCTAATAATAGTGAAATTGGCGTTGTAGAAGGTAAAAACTCCATTACCCTTACAAACTCCAATGTAACAGGCTACAAAGATAATGGTTTCATGCTATATCAAAGCTTCTCTGGTGATGCTGAAAGTGGTATTGCTCGTCTGAAAGCAGAGAATAATACACTTACAACTCACGCTACAGGTGCGTTCCTCTATGTAAACAACACTACTGCTGAAGTAGACCTGTCTAACAATGCCATCTCTATGCCGAACACTTCTACCCTAGTGAAAGCAGCTGCCGACTCCCGTTGGGGAAAAACTGGTGAGAACGGCGGTCATCTTACACTCCGCACATCTAATCAAGAACTAAGCGGTAATATTATGGCTGATTCAATCAGTACCATCGCTCTAGACATGACAAATGGATCTAGCCTTGTAGGCGCTGTAAACACAGACAATGCTGCTAAAGAAGTAACTGTGAAACTCAGCAAAGACTCCAATTGGATACTCACAGGCGACAGCTATGTAAAATCCTTGAGCAACGAAGACACAACCGGCAGTAACATTCAATTGAATGGATATAAACTTGTTGTGGCTGATAAATAATATCAAAAGCACTACTCTGAATAATTGCAATTCAAAGTAGTGCTTTTAATTTGTTAAACTTACTTGTATATCAGTTTGAATATATAAATCGTCTTTAGATACATCTGCCAATAGTTAACGGATTAAAAATTATGATTTAAACAGTCTATTAAATAGCAACCATATATTGGCCATAGTTTTAGTTCAACTGTAGGTTTAAAGTTTTCATCTTTAATTTTATGTTCCAACAAATTTAGATTTTCTAAATCATCTTCCCAGCTTTTGATATATTCCTGCTTTTCTTCTTCATTATCAAAGTCTTCGTCCATTTTTGCATCTTCAATGCATGTCAATATTTCATTTCGCTGCTTGTCCACTTCACGATGGAACATATCATGTTGATTCATAATCCAAAGACCAAAGTAATAAGGGCCATCACTTAAATCACAGTGCTCTTTAGCCTTTTCACATTCGTCTAAGAATAATTTGTACTCATCTAATACATAATAAGCATTAAAGATATCAAACTCCCAAATTTCATCATCTCGCTGATATGCAGGATCTCCACCAATCTTAATTTTCTTCAAATAATCAAGGGATTGGATTTTATTTCCTAAATACACATCACAATAAGCTATACAAAGAAGTAATCGCATTCTATTTGGACAGTTTTCAAGTAACTGCACAAAAATGGTCTTTGCTTTTTCATATTCTTTGAGTTCAAATAAACATACCGCATAGCCAAAGTTCATTTCATAATTATCTGATATGCTTCGTCCCTTTTCATAAGTCAGTAAGCTTCTCTCCAATTCCTCTACTGAGCCCTTTTCTGCATAAGATGTAAAATGATATAAAGCCAGCCCTCGGTAGGTCTCTATATATGGAGAGTTTAGCTTTACCGCTGCAGATAGATACTCATATTCTTTTATATTGCCCTCATCATTATAATAAAATGCCAAATTAGTATAAACTTTAGCTTTTTCAACATCATTTAATTCATCGCTATATTTTGCTAAGAACTCCTCCAAGATAAGCTGTGAATTTTTCTCTCTCCATGCTTGTGACTCAGCATCTGCAAGCTCACAAGCAGAATCAACACTATTCGGGCACTCATTAAGGAGAATCTCAGCCTCCCCTTGATTTATATTTTTCATATTACACCTTAACTATTAAACCAATACAATTTAAACTATATAGCTATAATAACATAAATCATGCCCTATGTACGTATTTGCAAAGCACCATCCCATCTCTTAACTATCTAAGAGATGAATTACATCATCTCTGCTATCGGCCTCTCCATACCCGAAATAACTCTTATGAGTAGAAATGACCGCGCAATAGTGACGGTTCCATTCGGTAATCATCCTAAATAAATATAAAATAAATACCCTCCTATATATGTTCCTGCAGCGACTTTACGTAGGACGGAGCAAAGGGACATATATAGGAGGGTATACCTTTAATATAAAAGTTGTAGAATGGAACCAAACGGAATGGTATCAAACTACTCATCAAGAGTTATTCAGCTAACCCTTGTTCTCTACCGATAATATCAGCGATTTCTTCACATAATGATTGTAATGTTTCTTGGTCTGGACCTTCTGCCATAACGCGAATGAGTGGTTCTGTACCAGAGGCACGTACAAGTACGCGACCTTCGTCACCAAGTTCTCCTTCAGCTGTTACGATAGCAGCTTTGATGAGGTCATTGTCTTCCCAGCCAGTTTTTGTAGCTACACGAACATTTACAAGAACTTGTGGGTATTTTGTCATAATGCCGGCCAACTCAGAAAGAGGTTGCTTTTTCTCCTTCATAAGAGCTGCCACTTGAACAGCTGTTAACATGCCGTCACCAGTGGTGTTGTGATCTAAAAAGATTACGTGACCAGATTGTTCACCACCAACGGAAAGATTATGTTCACGCATGTATTCCAATACATATCGATCACCAACAGCAGTGGAAACTGTTTTCATACCAAGTTCTTCTGCTGCTTTATGGAATCCAATATTACTCATAACGGTACCAACTATGGTATCCCCTTTAAGTTTGCCTTCTTCTTTCAACTTAAGAGCGCATAACACCATAATTTGATCACCATCGAGGACTTGACCTTTTTCATCAACCAATAAACAGCGATCAGCATCGCCATCATTAGCAATACCAAGGTCTGCATTATGTTGTTGTACGGCTACTTGTAAGCCTTCAATATGTGTGGAACCACAATGATGATTGATATTCAAACCATCTGGATTCACATTAATATTAATGACTTTAGCACCTAGTCCAGACAAAATTTCCGGACCTACACTGGAAGCTGCGCCATTGGCACCATCATAAACGATAGTCAACCCTTCAAGGGACGTATCGATTGTGTGACGTACAAAATGAGCATATAAATGAGCCAAGTTACTATTGAACTCAATTTTACCAATACCATCACCCGTAGGACGCGCCAATTCATTATCTGCGCTTTGACGAACATATTTTTCCAATTCATCTTCCACTTCATCAGGTAATTTATAGCCATTACCATCAAAGAATTTAATGCCATTATCTGGATATGGATTGTGAGATGCAGAAATAACAGCACCCGCATCAAACCCTTGTTGACGTACAAGGTACGCTACTGCTGGAGTTGGGATAATACCTGCAATTACTACATTACCACCAACAGAGCAAATGCCCGCCGCTAATGCACTTTCAAGCATAGAACCAGAAATTCGCGTATCGCGACCAATCAAGAACGTAGGATGATCCTTTTTCTTACCAAAATGCGTTCCTGCCGCACGACCTAAATGATAGGCTAATTCCGGCGTTAAAAACTCATTAACAACACCACGTACACCATCTGTACCAAATAAACGAGCCATAATTATCCTCCTCTAAGGATTTGTGAAAGTTTCACAAGTCTATATATCTACCGTGTGTATCATTTCAATAATTACTGTTGTGTATTATATCACATTATATACACCACACATATAGATACTATACAGATACAACTATATTACGGTATCAATATGAACCTATACTGTAATTCAATCCATCAGTATAATCCCCACTAATTAGGTTTTGCGTATTTTGCCATACATAAAATGGCCGTTTCCGCGCCATCAAGGGCAGCACTCATAATTCCCCCTGCATAGCCAGCCCCCTCACCCATAGGATAAAAACCTCCTACAGTAGGAGAAATGCGTTCTTCATTGCGCCCCATACGGAGCGGTGCAGAGGTACGCGTTTCAACGCCTGTCATACACACCGCAGGATCATCAAACCCTCGGATGCGACGCCCCCAGTATGGCAAGGCCCGCTCTAATACAGATGTGACGAATGATGGCAAGCAATCATGTAAATCGCAATTCACGACACCTGGCTCGTAGCTATATATACTATTTTGTACACTAGGTGCTTGTGAAAGCCCTAAAAACTGCCCTACTGTTTGTGCAGGCGCATGGAAGTTAGAACCGCCCAACTCATAGGCCTTGCGTTCCCATTCTCGTTGGAATGCGACGCCATCTAACGGATGAGTACCAAAGTCATCTGGACCTACGTTGACTACGATAGCACTATTAGCAACACCGCTATCCCGAGCGTATAAACTCATGCCATTTACGACAACGCCACCATCTTCAGAGGCAGATGCTACTACTTGACCTCCTGGGCACATACAGAAGCTATATGCAGTACGGCCTGATTCTTTATCGTGGTATACGAGAGAATATTCTGCTGCACCGAGGCCCAAACTAGATGGTTCTACACCATATTGGGACTCATCAATTACAGCCTGATCATGCTCAATACGAACACCGATAGCAAATGGTTTTGCCGTCATTTCCACATTGCGTTTATAAAGCATTTCATATGTATCACGTGCACTATGGCCTACACCAGACAAAACAACAGTCGTATCAATACGCTCACTACCATTAACTTCAACGCCTACGATACGGTCATTTTCAATAAACAAATCCGTTACCTTTGAACCAAAGCGAACTTCACCGCCCCATTCGATGATGCGCTCACGCATGGCTTTTACCATAGTACGCAATTTATCTGTACCTACGTGAGGTTTATGTTTATATAAGATTTCTTCAGGCGCACCAAACTCAACAAAGTATTTAGATATCTCATGTAAACGCGGATGGGTAATGCGAGTTGTCAACTTACCATCGGAAAAAGTTCCTGCGCCACCTTCCCCAAATTGTACGTTGGACTCAGGCTTAAATATGCCCTTTTTCCAAAATGTCTCTACATCATGACTACGTGTATCTACATCTTGACCGCGTTCAAGCACGATTGGGCGATAGCCTTCACGAGCTAAGTAAAAGGCTGCCAGCATCCCCGCAGGGCCAAAGCCCATAACAACAGGACGATGTGCTAATGGTACA
>ERZ833963.2647-NODE-2647-length-16477-cov-2.872671_pt1 | contig 16477 bp, 8 predicted proteins | sample MGYA00519693_ERZ833963 | MGnify/ENA primary metagenome ERZ833963 (study PRJEB31850, sample SAMEA3708748) | human gut metagenome | biome: human gut; feature: human-associated habitat; material: faeces | place: China | collected 2014 ... | reverse complement strand
TCGTCATGCGATTCGAGCAGCCGGGCTTTCAGCTCCGGAGCCGCCACTCCGTTCAACGCGGTGAAATTCCGGTCCGCGCTGCGCAAGTAGTCATTGACCGATACCCGTTTCCCCTCGACAAAGAGCTCCAGACGCAGCAGATGGCACGGATCGCCCGGAAGCGGCTGCAAAACGGTAACCGGCGTCACACCGTTGGCAGCGATCACGGCGACGTTTTCCGACAGTCCGTCCAGCCGCTTCCCGTCGAACGTATATCTCGAGACCACGACCCGCGCCCGGCGACAGTCGTTGCGCGTGGTATTGACCACCAAGACCTGTCCATCGTGAGGATTGGCCTGCACGTGAAGCTTCTCGCAAGCCTTACGGCAACCATAGAACGAACCGTGGGTCTCGAAATCCCACGAATAGGTCTGCCACTCGAGGCTCGGCCAGGCCGGATGGCTCATCCACAGCAGGACACCCGACGCGGAATTCCACATGCGGCTGTTCCACGCCTCGAGCATCGCCCGGTGACTGTCGTAGTTGATCAACTGGGCCTTGCGGCAGAAATCGTCGAGCGATTCGGCTTTACCGTACAGATCGTCCACGGCCTGACAGTACTCCGGCAATCCGAAATGCAAATCGTGATAATACCACGTATCGCTGATAGGCCACCGTTCCGATTCGGGAATAAACTTGCGCATCGACTCGGCCGTAGGAACCGACGGCGATCCCAGTTCGGTCGTGAATCCGCAGGCCTGGACGGCGAAGTACTCCTTCTCGTCGATATAATGCCACGGACCGCTTGTGCGGAGATTCATATAACGCGAATTGGGGCTGTAAAAGCGAGTCCCGTCCTCCCCGGCAATCAACCGCTCGAGTCTCGGCGCCATCGTCGGGGTAGCGTAACCTTCATTGCGCGGGCACCAGACCGCAATCGAGGGGTGGTTACGGAAGCGCTTAACGGTCTGCCGGGCATTCTCGATGAAAAGGTCCTCGTCATTGACGTTCAGGTTGCTGCCCTCGGTCGAGATCCAGAAGTCGTTCCACACCAGCATGCCGTACTCGTCGCACAGCGTATAGAATATCTCCTCCGTCGATTCGCCGGTCCAGTTGCGCACCATGTTGAAACCCTCTTCGCGGTGCAGCCGGAAAGCCGGTTCGAGCCGTTCCCGCGACACCCGCTTCATGCCGTCGTCCATGCCCCAGTTGCCGCCGCGGCAGAAGATCCGCACTCCGTTGCAGCGGAGTACCAGATAGGGCGACGTCGCATCCTTCCCGATACGTCGCAGACGAGAGACATCAATCCCCTCGCGGAGGGCCGGAACCACGACATCCTGCTGCACGACACGCCGATGAAACGTATCGAACAACGGTTCACCATCGCGTACGTCGTTCGTGGGCTGAAACTCGAAACGAATCTCTTCGCCCCGGGGCGTATCGGCCGTCAGTTCGTAGGAAAACTCCCGGACGCCGAAGCGAACCCGCCGGACGTCGGACTCCGCGCCGCCGCACTTCACCCGCAGATCGAGGTCGTACATCGCCTGATCGCCATAACCGTTCGGCCACCACAACCGCGGATTTTCCAGATGCAGTCCCGGAATCTCAGCGGGCGAAACGCTCACCGTGCGGGACTCGCCGGCCGCCAGTTCGACCGGATACTCGAATTCGGTCGCGCCGTCGATCCGGCCACACAGCACGACATGCCGCCCGACGGCGGCATGGTTGGTCATCTCCATGCGGACCGTCACGTCGGCCGACGACGTGTCGGGCAGAGGCAGGTCGGTCACCACCTGCGGGTAGGCCAACGTAACGTCGCCCGTATATGCGAGGGTCACGTCCTGCCAGATGCCGATGTTGCGGTCGCGGATGCCGGGAATCCAGTCCCACCCCTCAGAACTGATAAAGGTAGGACCGTCCAGACACAACTGCCCGCCGTTGGGGCCCCGCCCGGCGGCTTTCGACTGCTCGTGCGGAATGCCCGGATTATAGGGCGGATAGATCTTCACGGCCAACACGTTATGGTCGGAGAAACATTCCGTCACGTCGAACAGTCCTTCGACGAAGGCTCCGCGGATATCGCCGAGTTTCCGGCCGTTGAGCCATACGTCCGCCCGATAGTTAATGCCTTCGAAATTCAGCCACACACGACGCCCGGCGACATCGGCAGGCTTGTCGAAACGGATCCGGTACCACCACTCCGTGCGACAGAGGCTTTCGGGAATGGCCATGTTGTTCAGCCCGTAGTAAGGATCGGGATAGACGCCGGCATCGACCAGTGTGGTCAGCACCGTTCCCGGCACCACCGCATTATACCACCCGGAAGTATCGTATGCAGGGCTGAAAAGCGAGCCTCCCTCGGCCACGACCCGATCGGCATCGGTCATTTCCCAACCACCGGCCAATGTCCAGGTGGCGTCATCCGACTTTTCGAGACGCACTTCAACAGGCCGCTTGGCTTTGGGAACCGCCTGTTGGGGCGGCGTCTCGGATTTCGGAAGCTCCGACTCGGGCTGCGGAACGACCAGTCCGAAATTGGTAGGAGGCAACGGCTGCGCCGTCTTCTGCGCCTCCGCATCCTCGGCAAAGGACAGCAACGACAGGGAAAGCATGGCAAGTCCGATGTTCAAACGCATGACTTATTGTTTTTCAGGAGTAAATACATAAATCCGTTCGCCGTAAGGCTCTATCTCGATATCATCGACCCGCAGTTCGCCGGAACGGCCCCCAACGGGATCCATCCACGCGTATTTCTGCGGATCGAGGCATTCGACCGCATAAACGCCGCCGATGTCCGCCCCGACCGTCAGCTCGGCACCCTCGATCCGCCTGTCCGAGTTGTTGTACAGATAGACGAAAAGCGTCCGGTCGCATTTGACGCTCATGGCTTCGAGCGGCGTGCAGTCGGCCTTCACCGTCTCAAAGGCTCCGTTGCCGGCAGCCAGCATCCGGTCCGAAATTTCACGCACACCCCGGAAATAGGTCATCATGCCACGGTTCTCGAAATACTCCCACCACCAGCTCATCGGAGTGACAGGCGTCGGCGAAAAGAGCCCGTACCAGAGTCCGCGCCGAAAATCACGATCCATGTCATCGGCGAAATCGTCGAAATTCAGCGACCAATCCCACTCGTAGCCGAACTCTCCGATGACGTAGGGCTTTCCGAAACGCTCCTCATAGTCGCGGATGGTCGAAGGGATGATCGCCGTATTGCGGTAGATATGCTTCTGATTGATATCCAACGAGGGCACTTCGTTCAACCCGGCCAGATCACGATGCGAAATCGAGGTCGTGACGGGATGTCCGAACGGATCGATCTCCTTCAGGTATTTGCCCATGCGGGCGTGCCACGCCACAATCTCTTCGGCCGGGATCGGCCCGCCCGGATTTCGGTGTTGTATGTTGTCGATCTCGTTGAAGAACTCCCACATGCCAATTGCCGGACTGTATCCCCAACGGGCTACGATGTAACGCAACCGGTTCATGTAGCGCCGCGCCTGCGGCTCTCCGTTGAAGAACTCCCGGTCAGCAGGCACGGCCCCCTGGCCCATGCAGAGCATTACGTGGATACCCAACCGCTCGCACAAATCCACAAAACAGTCCAAGCGCTCCACGGCGCTCGGATTATAATATTCGTCGGAGGGCGTATAGCGCAAATTGTTAAAATGGTCGTGCTGATCGATCGGGAAATTGAACGAACACATCCATACGCGGATGAAATTGCCTCCGTTTTCGGCGAAAAGCGGCAGCATGCGGTCGTAGTTGTAACGGTCGTGCTGCTCGTGCAGCTCCTTGAAAAACTTCGAATCGTCGTTCGCACGCGATTCCCAGCAAATATTTTCGGCCACACCCCGGAAAGGCGTTCCGTCGTCGTAAACCAGCGTCCAGTTGTCACGGACATGGAGAATGCCCCGCTCGCCCTCTGCGGCAGGCTGTACGCTGAGTTCGACCGCCCTGGAGCGTGCGACCTCCTCTCCCTGCTCGCTCAACCGGAACCGGCAAAAATAACGGCCCAGCGCGACTCCGCTCCGGATTTGCCCTCGACCCAGAAGCACGGCAACAGGCGCTCCTCGCCCGAAGGAGTTTCGATCAGCATGTCCAGCGCCACCTCTTCCTGCAGGTAGGCATTCCGGTAATCGGCGGTCAGCAGCACCGTAAAATCCGTGCGTTCATACAATTTCGGAGTGCGAGTGGATGGTTCGATCGAATGGAAGCGGCCGCTGCAACCGCCCGACAGCAACAGGCTGAAAAAAATTGACAGGAATCTCATACGCGCAAGTCTGATTCAGGGAAACGGCATGCCCCGACCCGGGGACACACCGTTTCCATCGGGTTAATTATTCAAGATGATACCTAAAGCGCCTCGACCGCATCGTTCAGGGCATCGACATCGACAATCACCGCGGTCACCGTACCGGTTTCGGCGAGTTCATAGGCCGTGGGATCGGAAATGCCCACTGCCAGCACATACTTTTTGCCGGCATTGGCCGGATCGGAAAGCCCGCTCCGAGGAATCTCCAGGTAGAAGACTTCCCCCGACTTGCCGGACGGAACCGTGACCGACCGGGGAAGCGGCTCGTAGAAGTCGGAGGGCATCGGTTCGCCGCCGAACTGCGACACCGCGGCCGCCGTCTCCTCTTCCGACGTGTAAACCGACACCGAAAATCCCCTTGCATCGGACAGTTTTCCCGATCGCGTCACGCCCAGAACGGCCTTCACATAGCCCGCGGTCACCCGGAAATTATAGGTGTATTCACCGTCGCCGGAGGGCACCGCATAGGAGTTGTTCAACCCTCCCGACTGCATGGCCTGGGGCATGTATATCTTGCCGAATCCGTAATCGGCATCCCCGTCTCCGTCACAGGCGGCAAACCCCATCATGCAGACGGACGCCAGGAACAGCACAAATTTCTTTCCCATATTCATAATAGTTTTCTCTTTTAATTTAAGATTTGCTCATCGACTGATATTAATAACCGGGGTTCTGCTCCAGCGTGTGATTCGAATTCTCGACCTCCGAACGGGAGAAAGGCATGTAATAGTTCCGTTCGAGGAAAGTGCGCTTCGCCACCTCCACCTCTTCGTACGACCAGCCGTTCCCATCCGTTTTGGCGACCTTCACGCCGTAAACCGGCTCATTGAGGACCTCCATCGCATCTTTCCAGCGCAGCAGGTCCCAATAGCGGTGATCCTCGAAAGCCAGTTCGATCCGGCGCTCGTGCCTGACGGCCTCGCGGAAGTCATCCTTATTCTCCGCCGTTACTTCGGGCAGCAGCATGCTGGCACGGTCACGGACTATTTGCAGGGCCTCGCGTGCGGTCAGCGTGTATCCGTTGTTGTCGTCGGGGCCGTAGGCCTCGTTCATCGCCTCGGCATAGTTGAGAAGAATCTCCGCGTAGCGGAACACCACCCAGTTGTGCTGGGCCGTAGCGCCCTGCGTCAGATTCAGGTTGTCGGTCAGGAATTTCTTGAGATAGTAGCCGGTCCGGCTCGCATTGGGCTGCGCCATGTCGTCCATGGCCCCCGCCGACTGATCGATCGTCCGGCCGTTCCACGTGCTGCCGTTGGTCACGATGCTCGCCTCCAGACGGGGATCGCGGTTGGCATAGGGATTCGCGGGATCCACCTCTCCAATCCACTCGTAAGCCTTGACCAGATTATGCGTCGGAGTCACTCCCGAAGCGCCGCCCTGCGTCGCAATGGGATAGTTGTTCTTCTCCATGTCGTTCGACATCCCGCGGCGGACCACGTAGATCGTTTCCGGACTGCTCAGGCTGCGGTTGCCGACGAAATAGGAGCCGTAATCGCTGTCCAGCGAATAGTTCAGCTCGCTGTTGCTGATCAAATCGTAGGCAGCCGCCGCAGCCGCCTCCCACTTCGCCAGGTCGCCATCCGGATTGTTCCGCAACGAGGCGGCATAAAGCAAAGTCCGCGATTTGATGGCCAATGCGGCGCCCAGCGTGAAGCGGCCGTTACGCTCGGTGTAGTCGTTCCAATCGACCGCCAACCGGTCCTTGCAGTTATCAATCTCCGAGACGATGTAATCGACCACCTCGTCATACGACGACCGACTCACGAACTGACCGTCCGCATACGGGTTCTCCACGATGGGAACCCCGCCGTACTGCTTGATCAACTCGCTGTAATAGTAAGCCCGGGCGACGTGCGCTTCAGCCTGGTAGTAATGCAGCGAAGCCAGATCCCGTTCATAGTTGGGACGATCATTGATCGTATCGCGGTTCATGCCGATCATATACTCGCCTTTGCCGTCGGCCGTATAATCCAGGAAAAAATTGGCAGCGCGAATTCCCTCGTAACAGTCGGTATAGAGGTTGGAGATCGGATTCAGGTTGGCGTTGATGACCCCCTGGTTGAAATAGCTGGCATCGCACAGCGCCTTGGTCTGTTGCGCCTCGTCCGACGCCGCGGCAAAAAGGTTCGAATCGAGCACCGTATATCCGTCCGTGATGGGCGTATAGAAAGCATTGCCGAACTTCCACAGCGTTCCGAGGGTCGTCTCGATAGACTCTCCCGTTTCATTCTGATCGAGACTCGTATCGAGGAAATCGTCGCACCCCTCCATCGTGCCGACGCACAGTATTGCGAGAATGGCTCTGAATATCAAGTTTTTCATAATATGCTCCATGATTGATTAGAAAGTGATGCTGACTCCGATATTGTACGACTTGAGAACCGGATAACGGTACGACAGCAGTTCGGGATCGAGATCGTAGTCCGACATCAGCTTGCTGATCGTGAAGGGGTTGGTCACGTTCAGATAGATCCTGAACTCGCCGATGCCCGCCTCGCGGAACTTGGGATGATCCTTGAAGCTGTAACCGAGTTCGATATTCCGTACACGCAGAAAATCGCGGTCCTTCACCCAGAAAGAGCTCAGCCGGTAATTGTTTTCATTACTTTGGGTCGTCAAACGCGGATAGGTCGCCGTCCGGCGGGTGTCGATCCCTTGTTCGGGATAATAGGCCCATGCACCACGCGCCAGCGGGTAAACATTGCCGTTGTCCACGAACGCCATCGTCTGCACCGAATTGTCGAGCAGATTGTACGAAGCTCCGGCGATGCCGTCAAGCAGGAAGCTGAAATCGAACCCCTTGTAGCGGAACATCGCGCCAACGGAGTAGGTCCACTCCGGATAGGGAGACTTGCCGATCTTGGTCACGTCGTTCTGATCGACATAGCCGCTGTTGTCCAGATCGAGATACTTGATGTCTCCCGGCTGTACGCTGCCGAACATCGGCTGCGGCAACCCGTCCCTGAGCGAACCGTCGTCGTTGAAGTCGCTCACGTCGTAGAATCCGTCAGCCACCAGCCCGATCAGCGTGCCGTAGGGACGACCGGTTTCGGCGTTGTAATCGTAAGCAGGAGCCACCTCGGCCATGTAGTCGATCGTATTGCGGTTGAACGAAACAGCGGCATTGACCGAATAGCCCCAATCCCTGCGCTGGTCGGACCATAGGGCCGAAATCTCGAAACCGCGGTTGGTCATTTTGCCGATGTTGTTGAAATAGTTGTTCTTGCCGTAGTAGCCCATGATCGAATTGTCGAGCGTCAGGATGCCGGTCCGCTTGTCCAGAAAAGCGTCGGCCGTCACAAAGAGCTTGCCCCAGAGCGAAGCATCGACACCGATATTGTATTTGTTGCTGCGCTCGGAGTGGATGGCGCTGTTGGGCACGAACATATTGACCAGCGAACTCTGCCATACCCCCTCGGTAGCCCCCGTGTAGAAGGACCCGATGTAGGAGTTGGTATAGTAATCCTTGAAGAGGAAGCGTCCGTTAGACGAATAGCCGGACAATACGCTGGTCGCGTCCGAATCGGCGAACCCGCTACGTCCGTAGGAAAGACGGAGCTTCAGCAGGTCGATCACTTTCGAATCCCTGAGGAAAGACTCGTTGGAGAGAACCCACGCTGCGGAGATCGAAGGATAGAACGACCAGCGGTTGCCGGGAGCAAAAGCGTCGTTGCCGAAGTAGGAGAATCCGAATTCGGCCACATAACGATCGTCATAACTGTAATTGACCCGGCCGTTATAGTTCAGGTAGTGGTACTGATAGGAGAAAATACCGTCGCCGTTGTAAGCCGAGATGTGGAGATTGACCGCGGCATCGACGGCATGCCTGCCGAACTGGCGGTCATAGCCCAGCGAGATATGCCCCTGCTTCCAGTCCTCCATGCCGTCCGAACCGTAACCGCTGGCCTGTAGCGACGTATCTTCGTCGGTAGTGGTACGCACTCCGTTGTGGTAACGGGCATAGTTACGGGTCTTCGAATAGCCGCTCGTCGTATACGTATTGAACGAGAAGGCCTCGCGCAAATAGAGTCCTTCGGTGATGAAGTCGAGTCGCTCGACGAGCTGGAAATTACCCTGCAACACCCGAGACTGCGCCTGACGCCACCCAAGGGCATTGATCGAAGCGACCGGATTGCTGTTGTAGGTTGACGTACCGGAATAATGGGTATGGGCCTCGTCGTCCCATATCTCGTAGATGTTCGACGGATAGCGAGCCATGTTATAGAAGAGATCGTCGATCGTGATGTTCGGGCGTTTGCCCCGTTCGATGCGTCCGCCCAGATCGACCCGGGCCTCGATGAACTTGAACATCGTGAAGTCGAGATTGGCGCGCAGTCCATAGCGCTCGTAGGTGCGGTTCGAGCGCGAATCGCTGTTGCTGACGTCGAACAGCCCCTGCTGGTTGAGGTAGTTCAGCACGACGTTGTAACGGGCCGTCTGCGTACCGCCGCGGAACGTGACGTCGCCGTCAATCACATAGCCCGAATCGCGCAGCACCTCGTCATACCAATCGACATTCGTCGCGGAACCGTTCCGGTAGGCTTCGAGTGCGGCGGCATCGTAGGCGGGCGACCAACTACCGTTGTCGTTGCTGACAGCCTGATTATAGAGGGTGGCATAACCGTATGAATCGAGCGGCTTGGCATAGGTCGTAGCCTGCTGGATACCGTAGTGTACCGAGGCAGAGACCGAGGCGGGTCCGATCTCGCCGCGCTTGGTCTCGATCCAAATGACGCCGTTGGCACCGCGGTCGCCGAAGATCGAGAGGGCGGCACCGTCTTTCAGAACAGAGACCTTGTCGATCTCCGCGGGAGAAAGGTAGGCGATATAGTCGGCATTGACCTCGAAACCGTCCACGAAGATCTTGGCCGTGTTATAACCGGGTTTCCCGTAGGATCCAATGCCGCGAACGAGCCAGCTGGCCATATCGTTGCCCGGCTCTCCGGAACCCTGGAAAAGGGTCAGGCCCGTGAACTGTCCGGCGAAGGAGTTGGTCAGGTTCGTCTGTCGGTTTTTGGCCAGCGCCGGCCCGTCGGCCGTGGATACGGCCGCCGTGGAGCGAAGCTGCGAGGTTTCAAAAAGGAGCCCGGGCGTCACCCGGCCCTTCGCCTGTGTCGAATCGGCCGTGACCGCAGGTTCCCGCCCGGAGGCCGCCGCGACAGCGGTCGAGAAGAACCCCGCAATGAAAAGCAGCGGTATAATGATATGTCTGTTCATAATCGAAATGTTTTACGGCAGGGGTTGCCAATATTAATATCCGGGATTCTGTACCAGCGTACCCTTGTTGATCTCCGACTGGGGCAGCGGCTCCAGATACATGCGGGGGTTCCAGTAGGACGTATAGGTGACCGCATTCCAATAGGATTCGAGACCTTCCGGCAGGTTCAGACTGCCCGAAGCGTCGGCCTTGACCTTGAACTGGAGCTCGCGCATGTCGCCGCCGATGATCCCCTTATCTATATTCTCATCCTTCCAGTGCTTCACGTCGTAGTAACGCAGATTCTCCCGATAGAACTCGACGGCGCGTTCGCGGTGGATAATCTCACGCAACGCATCCCGGTCCGTTTCCGTAATGGCCGGCAGACCGGCACGGTTGTGCACCATATTGAGGTTTTCGAGTGCCTTGGTGGGATTTCCATACTCGTTGTAGGCTTCGGCCAGATTGAGGTAGATTTCAGCCATGCGGAACAGCGGGAACTCGAACCAGACGCGCGAGCCCGCATTATAGTAGAACTTGGTCGGAGCCGCGCAACCCTTGTCCGTGCCGAGCACCTCGGGGAACTCGCCCGTCTTGGCGGCATTGCCTGTCTGACGGCCCCAACTGTTGGCCGTCCAGTTCGAGTTGCCCGGATTGTTGAAGGCGTCGAAACCGATGAAGATATTGTCGGCCTTGGCACGGGGTTCAATGCCGTTGATCTTTTCCAGCCAGTCCGAAGCATCGCGCGGAGCGGAATCCCCGACTTTCGGCCAGTCGATGTCGTCGCCCTTCTCGTCGTAGTAGAGTTCGAGGAAATTGCTCAACAGACCGCTCATATCCGTATCGTACCGGTTGTTGGTCCAGTAATTCGAATAATTGTTGTAGTAGAAGATCGCACTGCCGGGCCACGTCCACTGGTCGGTCTCGTTGCACTTGTAAGCCAGCAGCACCTCGCGGTTGGCCGGCGTGGAGGTCGCCGTGGCGTAGTCGGCGAAGGCGTTGGGGTTGGGCTGACCGACACCGGCTCCGCCCGTATTGAGTAGCCGGTAATTGTACTCAAGGGCCCACTCCAGCACATCCTCGTTGGCCCCGATGGCCGTATTCCAACGTTCAGGATCGGACGAGCCGAAGCATACCAGGTCGTTATGGGCGCTCTCGATATAAGGCGTCGCGGAATTGAAGAGCGGACGGGCGGCGAAGAGCAGCGTCCGGGCTTTGATGGCCAGTACGGCGCCGCGCGTCATGCGGCCCTGGTCGGCAGCGCTCCAGTCGCCTTCGGGCAGCCCGTCATAGGCTTTCTGGCACAGTTCGAGGATATAATCGAGCGTCTCGGAGAGCGACGAACGGCCCATCGAGACTTCGGGATCGGCCGGCGAGGTGAACGACTTGCGGACGATGGGCAAACCGCCGTAGCGGTAGAACATGCCCATGTAGCGATAGGCTATCAGCGCCAAAGCCTCGGCCTTGACGTAGTTCTTCTCCTCGGGAGTCATGTCGGGCACCCTGTCGATATTCTCGTACACGGTCCAGCAATGACGGATGTAGGCCCAGTTGTTGCCGAAGTGGTCCGCCCCGGCATCGGAACCGTCGGTTCCGTTGACATTCAGACCGGAATTGACAATCATGTAGGTCCCGTGCCAGGAGTATCCGCGCGCGACCTCGCCGCTGATGGCTCCGAGCGTACCGTGGCTTACGCCCCATCCGCCCGGCAGACCGTGGAGCAGAATCTCGCGGTAACAGGTCATCAGGGCACTTTTCGCATTCTTGGCCGACCCGTAAACTTCGTTCAGATCGACGGTTCCGGTCGTGTCGGGCATCTGCAGGAAGGTATCCTGACAGCCGGTCATCCCCAACGACACGGTCACGAGCAATGTTATGAGTGTTTTTTTCATTGTGATTCCAGTATTGAGCATTAGAAAGTCAGGTTCACACCGAAACTGAATACGCGGGTCAGCGGATAGATATAGGTGCTTCCGTCCACCGTCTCGGGATCGATGCCGATATCGGTAAGTTCGTTCTTGAAAGTATACACATTGTTCGCATTGAAGTATATCCGGATGGCGCTGATCCGGCTGCGGGCCAGAGCCCCACGGGTCATATCGAACGTATAGCCGAGCTCGATATTCTTGATTTTAAAATAATTGCTCGACTTCATCCAATAGTCGCTCGTCAGGTAGTTGTTGTCCGAAGAGGTCGGGTCGAACGTCGCGCGCGGAAAAGAGATCTTCTCGCCGGCGGCATAACGCTCGGCAGTCCAGCGGTTGTCGTACATCCACTTCCAGGCATTGCCCGCCTTCTTGTAGAACGGCATGACCATACCGGGCGTCAGGTAGTAGGACCCGTTGGCCGTACCCATGAACAGCACGCGCAGATCGAGGCCTTTCCAGCCTACCGAGGCTTTCACATTGAAGTGGTACTCGGGATAGTTCGGGAAACCGATGGGCGCCACATCCTTGTTGTCAATCAAGCCGTCGCCGTTGAGGTCCACATAGCGGATATCACCCAGCGAAGCCCGGTTGGCCGTATAGGTGTTGTACGGCCTGTTGGCCAGCTCTTCGTTCGTATTGTAGAGCCCGTCGCTCACCAGACCGAGGCGCTGGCCGATGGAAAAGCCCGTCTCATTCATCCAATAGTAGGGATTCGGAGCCTCTGCCTTGTAAACGACCTTGTTGCGGGCATAGCTGATATCGCCGCTCAACGAGTAGCGCCAATCTCCGACCTGATCGGCCCACGAAACCAGCAGCTCATAGCCCTGGTTCTTGGTCACGCCCACATTGACCGGCGGCACCGAGCTGGTTGCCACGCCGTAAATACCCGGAATCGTACCGAGTGTGGTAAGGATGTTGCGGCGGTCTTCACGGAACCAATCGGCCGTAATCGAGAGCCTATCGCGGAACATACGGGCCTCAATACCCACGTCATACTTCTTGGCCCGCTCCCACGTGATGTCCGGATTACCGAGCGTTCCCTCCGTGGCGCCGGTCCAATAGGGATTGGGCGAGGAGCCGTCGGAGTTGCCGAGCCAATATCCGCCCTGATCGAGGTTATAGGTGTTGGGCAGGTAATAGAAGCGGCGGTTGCCGCCCAACTGATCGTTGCCCACCTCACCGTAAGAGGCGCGGATTTTCAGGAATGTCAGGATGTCGTTCTCGGGAAAGAAGTCCTCGGCCGTCGGCACCCACCCGATCGAATAGGCCGGGAACCAGCCGAAACGCCGGCCCTCGGCGAATTGCTCGGTACCGTTGTAACCGACGTTCACTTCGGCCATGTAGCGGTCCTCGTAGTTGTAGGTCACGCGGCCGACGAAGCCCATCACGCCCGAAGGCACGTTGTACGAGTCTCCCGGCATCGTATAACGCGAAGCCTTGCCCAGCACGAGCGCCGAGACGTTGTGACCGTTGAAGCTGTCGTGCCAGTCGATACCGGCGTCCAGATAGAGCTTGTTCCAGTTGCTGTAACCCCACGATTCGAAAGTTCCGGCCCCCATGCCGCCGCCGAAGAAGTCGAGGCGGGTCGGGTCGGTCGGATTCGACGGCGTGTACTTCACAATCCGGTTGTAGTTGTCCTGGTAATTGACCGTACCGTAAACACGCAGGCCCTCGAGCAGGTAATCCATCGTATGCTCGAGTTTGATCGTGTTGTCCAGCAGCGAGTTGAAAATGCTGTTCGTACCGGCCCTCAACAAACTGACGATGGCATTCTGGTTGCCGATCGTACTGGCGGTCTTATTGGCCAGCGGGTTCTGCTCGGTTCCGGCGACACCGGCGAAACCTTCGATCAAATGGCCGTCAATCATACCGGGCGAGATGAACGGATTGGCATCGTAGATATACTGCATGATGCCCTTGTATCGCGCCGAAAGATCGTAGGGGTCGCTGCCGCTGCCCAAACCCTGCGATTTGCCGAACTGGCCGGCCACATTGACCGACACCTTAAAATTCTTGGCCACCTGAATGTCGAAATTCGAACGGAAGTTGTAGCGATTGAAGTTCGAACCCGTATCGGCATCGTAATACCGGATGTCCGTCGTGATGCCCTGCTGTGAGAAATAGCCGAAAGAAACAAAATACTTCACGCGCTCCGTACCTCCCGAGACATTCAGGTTGATCTGCATCTGCGGAGCCACCCTATCGAACATTTCCTTGTAAAGATCGCGGCTGGCATAATAAAGAGCGGGCTGGTTCTTCAACAGTTCCTTCTGCGCGGCCGTCAAGTCGCCGCGGGCATCCAGCTCGACGGGCGTATAGTCACGGTTGTTCCTGAATTTCCACAGATCGTAGTCGTCGTAGATGTAGGTCGAAAGGCTCTCCGTACCGGAGAAGCTCCGCTGGTCGTGGCGGATGGCCTCATTACGCATCAGGGCGTATTCGTAAGCCGAAGTACCCTTCTGCAAGCTCGACGCCGACGTAAAGCCGTAATTCATCGAAAGATTGACCTTCGGCGCCCCGGTCTGGCCCCGGCGGGTCGTGACGATGATTACACCGTTGGCGCCGCGAATACCATAGACGGCGGTCGATGAAGCGTCCTTCAGGACGCTGATACCCTGGATTTCATTGGCATCCATGGCATTCAGTTCGGCCATGGCCTGTTCCGAGGGCTGCTCAACGCCGTCGATGACAATCAGCGGGTTGGCCGAACCGTAAGTCGAAATACCGCGGATACGTATTGATGCATCGTTGTGTCCGGGCTCGCCCGAAGTCTGAAGACCGCTTACACCCGGCGTATTGCCGAGCAGGGCATTCGAGATGTTGGCCACGGGCGTGGCGACCAGATCCGTACCCTTGACCTGCGAGATGGCGCCCGTGACATTGACCTTCTTCTGCACCGCGTAGGCTGTGACGACAACCTCCTCGGCCAGCAGCGAGGACTCTTTCAGGACAATGTCAATCACGGTCTGCGAAGCGATCCGGACCGTTTGGGAGGTATAACCGAGGAACGAGAACTCGAGCTCGTTTCCCGGTGAGACTTCGACGGAGTATCGGCCGTCGGCCATGGAGGTCGTACCGGTAGTCGTGCCCTTCACCATGATGGTCACACCCGGCAGAGCAGCCCCTTTCTCATCTTTCACGACGCCCGTAACCGTGTGAGTCTGAGCGCTCGCCACGAGGGGGGGGGGAGCGACGCAACCCAACACCATTACCAGCGCATACAGCAATGACGTTTTAAAGCTTTTCACCATAGGTTTCGTATTCTTAAAGGTTTTCGTTCAGTTCTCGATCACCGGACCGTGACATGCTCGGCCATCGTGTACATATCGGGCAGGTCGCCGCTGAAAAGCGAGCGGGAACGCCCATACATGATGTTGAAGTCATCCGCCGAAACATGCCCGGGATAGACCGAATAGAAATGTCTGTCCGATTCGTTGCCGGCCACATACTTGTTGCGCCACATGACCACCATCGACACCCGCTGTCCCATCAGAGGAGCAAGGATGCAACCGGTCCAGTAATCGGCCTTCTCGAAAGACTCCTGGCCGGTTTCAGTGACGCCGCAGGGTTTGAGCTTTTCCTGCGAGAGAGCACTCAAGGTACGGAGGTTGGAAGTGAAGGCTTCCGTATTCAGACCGTGATAGCAGTCCATCCCGATGAAATCGACCCATTCGTCTCCGGGCCAGCGGAACAGCAGCCTGTCCCGCGTGTTGCCATAGACGGCATCCATCTGCGGCGAAATGGCGTAAATGAAGTTGTGCACGCCTTTCGTATCGCGCAGGTAACGAACGGTCATACGCCAGAACCCGACGAACTCCTCTTCGGTCGTACACTTCGACCCCCACCAGGACCACTCCTGCGTATGTTCGTGATAAGGACGGAAGATGACGGGAATCAGCCTGCCGTCCGACCCGCGAAGATTGTTGGCGAAGTCGGCCACGCGATCGAGCCACTCCATATACTTCGCATGTGCGGCGGTCGATTCGTCGAGAATGGCCTTCACCACCCCCGCATGGCTGTTGTCCCACGAGTCTCCGCCCGTCAGCGGGTTGTTCAAGTGGCAGCAGGCCGTGACGACTTCACCCCGTTCGTAGGCCTCGAGGATCACCCGGCGACGGATTTCGTTTTCACGCATGTCCGCCTCACGGTCGAACCGGTCGTCCATCAACGGGCCGAAATCGACGCTGAATACGGCAGGATAGTCGCCGCAAACGGCCTTCGTATCGGAGCCTCCCGGCTCGTCGTACCAGTAACGGCCGTACCAAAGGTCGTCGTGGTGGCCGAACATAAAGCCCCTGGAGGCAATGGTCCACAGATTCGAATAAAGCGCCTGCGTTTCGGCCGTCGCGGCAGGATCGACCATCGTCAGCGTGACCTGCTCCGGATCCGGGTCTGGATCAGGATTCGGGTCCGGGTCCGGATCCGGGTCAGGATCGGAGCCGGAACCCGGATTCCGGTCGGGAGCCGTCTGTCCGTACGAGTCGGGAATATCTATATCGCTGCCACCGCACGAGACGGCCGTCAGCAGAAATCCGGTCCACCCGGCAAAAAGGAAAGATACCCGCAGAATGCGAGCAATACATGCAGTTGTCATGACAATATCCGTGTTCGTGTGTGAAAAAGGGAAGATCAATACTCCGCTTCAAGCAGTTCGGTGTGATTTTCAAGCGCCGAATCAGAACTCTTGAGCATGGTCCAGAACGTATTTCGGATATTGTGAACGAGCCAACGATCATCATCCCAGTTGGTATTCACCTCCCAGTCGTAGGGACCGGGAAAACCGCGGCCGAAAGCCGTATCGTTCACGGTAAAGGTTTTACCGCCCGCGAGACCGTGCGTACCGGCTTCCAAGACCGTCATCGTATAGAGCGGCTCGGCGTACTCCGCGTCCTCCCATTCATAGAAGGAGACGGTCCCCGAAGAATCTTTCGACCACCGGCTTTTGCCTTTGGGAACGATGCGATAGTAGCCATTGACATCCTTCTCGGCGTTATTCTGGAAGAGGTAGTTGGCCCACTTGCCGTCATCGCCCGCCAAATTGAGGCAGGTGCCGTAGCTAGT
>ERZ833963.2638-NODE-2638-length-16537-cov-11.283400_pt1 | contig 16537 bp, 17 predicted proteins | sample MGYA00519693_ERZ833963 | MGnify/ENA primary metagenome ERZ833963 (study PRJEB31850, sample SAMEA3708748) | human gut metagenome | biome: human gut; feature: human-associated habitat; material: faeces | place: China | collected 2014 ... | reverse complement strand
TTTGTGGATGCTCAGTACTGAAATTTCACTTAGCAATTTATTGCTTAGTGAAAGGCCAAGCTTGGAGATGATTCCCGGTTCTGGAATTAGCTTCAAGTTGCGACCAGTACGTTCCAGCGTCCACAAAGCAGAACGGACGACGGCATCATCCCACAACAAAAAAATAGGACTACCTTAACCACAAAAAGTGATCAAAGTAATCCTAATTTAATTTTTTATAAACCTAATTCTTCTTGAGCTTTTTCAATTTGTTCACGAACTTGTTTAAAGCCTGTACCACCATAAGAATTTCTTCTTTCAACGGCAACTTCTGGTTTCAACACATCGTAAACGTCTTCTTCAATCAAAGGTGAAATTTTCTTAAAGTCAGCCATCGAAATATCCTGTAAGTTTTGACCACTTTGAATACCTTTCAAAACTAATTCTCCAACGATTCCGTGTGCTTGTCTAAAAGGAATCCCTTTCGTAGCCAAGTAATCAGCCAATTCAGTCGCGTTTGAAAAGTCGTGCGTAGTAGCTTTGTACATGTTATCTTTTTTAACTTTAACAGTCGAAAGCATCCCGTTGAACACTCTCAAAGCTGGCAGAATAGTTTTGACAGTATCAAAAACGCCTTCTTTATCTTCTTGAAGATCCTTGTTATAAGCCAAAGGTAAAGACTTCATCGTCGAAAGTAGTCCGAACAAATGTCCAAACACTCGACCACTCTTGCCACGGATAAGTTCTGCCATATCAGGATTCTTCTTTTGAGGCATGATAGAACTTCCCGTCGTGTACTTGTCGCTTAATTCCAAATAATTAAATTCGTAACTGACCCACATACTCAACTCTTCACAAAAACGAGATAAATGTAGCATCAAAATTGAAGCGTTACTCAAAAATTCTAAGGCAAAATCACGATCAGACACCGCATCTAGTGAATTACTATAAACTTCTCCAAATCCTAATTCGTCAGCTGTAAATTGACGATCGATTGGGAAAGTTGTTCCGGCTAAAGCTGCAGCACCTAATGGTGAAATATCAGTGTGTTTTTGATTAAATTCAAATCTCTCCACGTCACGTTTCAACATTGAATAATAAGCCATTAAATAGTGACCATAAGAAATTGGTTGAGCGTGTTGCAAGTGAGTATATCCTGGCATGATAGTCTCGACATTTTCACTGGCTAATTTAACTAAAGTCGTTTGGATAGTTTTGATTTCTTCAATAATCTTAGGTAAACGATTCTTGACGTACAAATGAAAATCAGTTGCGACTTGGTCATTTCTTGAACGTCCTGTATGCAATTTACCAGCCACCGATCCAATTCGATCAGTTAAAATACTTTCAATATTCATATGAATATCTTCGTTTTCAACTGAGAAATGGATTTTACCTTGATGTAGGTCCTTTTGAATATCCTCAAGTCCAGCAACTATTTTTGAAACGTCGTCGTGATTCAAAATTCCAGTTTTTTCTAACATTTTGACGTGAGCCAAAGATCCAGTTATATCTTCGTCAGCCATTTGTTGATCAAAGCTGATTGAAGCACCGAATTCATCTACCCAACTGTCGGCTTGTTGTGAAAATCTTCCACCCCAGAGCTTTTCGGTACTCATTGGTTCACCTCAGTATGGTCAGCTTCATTCTTTTGTTGAGCAGCTTTTTCGCTAACTTGAGCGGAAACTTGTGTTGGAAGTCCCCATAGTTTGATGAATCCTTGAGCAGCTTCTTGGTCGAATGAGTCAGCTGAAGTGTAAGTTGCCAAATCTTTGTCATATAGAGAATTTGGTGATTTACGTCCTTGAACCAAAACGTTACCCTTGAACAACTTCAACTTAATAACTCCATTAACGGTCTTTTGACTTTCATGCAAGAAGGCCAACAATGAATCCATCAATGGTGAGAACCATAGCCCGTTATAAATTGTATCGCTCAATTGTTTTTCAATATATGGCTTGAAATGAGCCAAATCACGTTCTAGTGTCAAATCTTCAAGTTCTTTGTGAGCTTTCAACAAAACTGCTGCTGCAGGTGTTTCATAGACTTCACGTGACTTGATACCAACCAAACGATTTTCGATGTGGTCGATTCTGCCGATACCATTTTCGCCAGCAATCACATTTAGTTCTTGAATCATATCTGAGAACTTCATCTTTTCACCATCTAGTGAAACAGGAACACCCTTTTCAAAGGCAATTTCGATACTAGTTGGTTCGTCTGGTGTTTTTTCAATTGGATTAGTGATGTCAAAAGCATCTTCTGGTGCTTCGTTCCAAGGATCTTCCAAAACACCACATTCATTAGCACGACCCCAAATATTGGCATCGATAGAATATGGTGAATCCAAATCAATCGGAATTGGAATATTGTGTTCCTTGGCAAATTCGATTTCTTCTTCACGTGACCAGTGCCAATCACGAACAGGTCCTAACACGGTCATTTCTGGAGCCAAAGCGTGGATGGCAACTTCAAAACGAACTTGATCGTTACCTTTTCCGGTACAGCCATGGGCAATGGCAACTGCATCATTTTCTTTGGCAATTTCTACTAATTTTTTACTAATAAGAGGTCGGGATAAGGCAGAGAGAAGAGGATAAATACCTTCATAGAGGGTATGTCCTTGTAATGCTACTAATGCGTAATCGTCAGCGAATTCATCTAAAGCATCAATGGCAATTGCATCAACTGCACCAGCGTCAATCGCTTTGTTCTTGATAAACTCAAGATCTTTTCCTTCACCAACATTGATACAACATGCAATAACGTCGTATCCTTTATTTTTCAACCACGGAATGGCTACTGATGTGTCCAATCCACCGGAATATGCTAAAACTACTTTTTTTGTCTCTGTCATAATACTGTCTCCCTTTATTAGAAAAAAATTAATTTATGAAAAAGATAGTAGCACCATATAAATTCTTTTTCAACCTTAAAATTAGAGAAAAATTAGACTATTTAATCTTTTCTAAGAAAAGTAGAGCTCAATAATGCCTATTTGATAAGGTTTTGAAAATCATTTAAAAAAGATAAAAAAATTTTAGATTTTCCTTTTTTTGATGAAATCTTCCATTATAAAAAAACATTACCAGAACACAGTGATATCTGTCATTCCAGTAATGTCTTTAATCCTTATTTCATCAACTTATTCAAAGCAAATCGATAAACTCTAGGCATAGTTGTAGCTGTCAAAACCATCCCGTGATCAATGATTGAATGATAGTAACGACGTTTTGGATGAATATCCGTCGCAGCCTGATAGAACACTTTGGCCAAGTCTTCTGCTGTTGCCTGTGTACCTTTGATTTTAGCGAATAAACTTTCAGTTTTATCCAATAGATTTTCATACGGAGAATCTTCTAGCAAATTCTTACGCGCATTTTCAAAAGCAATCTTGCTCCATTCCGATTTAGTTAAACCAGGTTGAACGATCACTGAACGAATTCCAAATGGCTTTACTTCTTGATCTAGAACATCGCTCCACATATTTAAACTAGCTTTAGTCGTGTAATACCAGCCACCTAAAGCACTGTAAATATTTGCTCCGACTGATGAAATATTAACGATTCGACCAGAATTTTGACGACGCATGACTGGCAATACTAATTGCGTGATACGATCTGCTCCAAACAAATTGACATCAAACTGACGCTTAGCATTTTCCACAGGAACTTCCTCAATTGGTCCAAATTCACCATAGCCAGCATTATTGATCAAAACATCAATTCTGCCTTGTTGTTTAACAACGTGATCAATCAACCCTCGAACTGACAGCTTATCAGTTACATCAAGTTTTTGAGTATGAATTCCCATTTCTGACAAATCGGCCAACCGTTCAACGCGCCGAGCCCCACCGTAAACTTCAAATCCTTGTTGTTTGAAGTAAATGGCCGCTGCCCGTCCCATTCCTGACGAAATTCCAGTAATTACCACCACTTTAGTCATACAAATATCCTCCATAATTTCAGTTAGTTATATTTTAGTATATTTTAACTAGAAATAATTTCATGAAAATATTTTTGGTTGAAATATGCCGTCGTCCGCAAAAGCCCTGTGATTGGCTGGAACGCTGCCGACACGATTTTGAGCTTTTGCATGGCCCCAAAGACGCAAAATCTCAAAACTCGGTCTTTCACTAGGCAATAAATTGCCAAGAGAAATTTGGCGGCTGAGCCATCACAGGGCTTTTGCTCCCGACTAGAGTCCAATTTCTATTTAGATAGAATTAGACACATGCTTTTTTAATAACTACTTCCTTTTTTCGTTTCACTACAAAAAAAGGAAGATACTACTAGAACCACGGCAATATACTGTAATTCTAATAATATCTTCTATTAATTTTCTGAAGTAACTTGTATAAAGATAGAAACCACTATCTAGTCGGGAGTGAGGTCCTGGAAAATGCTCAGCCGTGAAATTCTACTTAGCGATTTATCGCTTAGTAGAAGCCCAATCTTGAAGACTTTGCCCGGTTTTGGTCTTAGCAAAGGCTCCAAGTTGTGGCCACAGCGTTCCAGCAATTTTCCAGGGCCGAACGGACGACGGCATTTTAAATCCGACATCAGTTAACACAACCACTATCTTTCAGCTTTTTCAGGTACAAAATCATCAACTTCGATTTTAGAATTATCCGGAACTTGATACTCTTGACCATTATTAATAAATTCAATACCATCACCCACAACTTCTACTTCCATTTCATCATGCGTGATGGAAACTTTGACAATACTGCCATGCCAACAAATCCGATACTTCAAACTAGACCAAGCCTTAGGAAGATGTGGATCAATCCGTAGTTTACCATTGGAGATTCTCACACCACCGAAGCCTTGAACGGTCATACTCCAAATTCCACCGCAAGATGCCAAATGCATCCCTTGAATAGATTTACCAACATGAACTCCCATATCAGTCTCACAAGTCCATCTGTAGAATTTGTAAGCTTGATCATCTAATCCTAACTCATTAGCAATCATTGAATGTGGTGGCATAGATAAAGAAGATTCGTGAGTCGTCTTTGGCTCATAGTAATTCCAATTAGCCAATTTCACGTCTTTATCAAAATAATCATCGAATAAATTAATCAATAACATCACATCGGCTTGTTTAGTAACTTGTAAATTATTAACTTGATCCAAATTATAATCCTTAAAAATCTCACTAATTTGATCATTTATTTGATACTTAGTTACATCGATTTTTTTCTTAGACAGATACTTATCATCTTGAGGAATTACTCCCTGCTTATTTGGCTGTGGTAAATAAATCTTATTTACGCGTGAAATCCAATCGTTATAAGCTTCAGCCAAATCTAGTTTCTTATCTAAGGTTACGTAAAGATCTGGATGATCTTCCTTCAAAATATTAACGACTTGAATGGCTTTTTGAATACACCAATGAGCTAAATAATTAGTATAAGCATTATTATCCGCATGTTCCTTATACTCATCAGGTCCAATAACATTAGTTATTTCATAACGCTCATGGTCTTGATCATATTCCAGACGACTGACCCAAAATTTGGCCGCATCCAAAATAATCTCGTAACCCATCTTTTTAGCAAAATCTCGATCATTAGTGGCATTCAGATATTCCATTACTGCATAAACGACATCGCCAGTAATGTGTTGTTCAATAAAACCAGACCAAACTTTCATTGGTTCACCAGTCACAATATCAGCGGAACCCCAAAGTGGAGCTGTCTCACCATCACTAGGACAAGCAGCTTCCCAAGGAAATTCAGCTCCACGATAACCATTTCTAATTGCTTTCTTGTGGGCACCTTCTAGTCCCAAATAACGATATTCTAAAAGATTTCTAGCAATCTTAGGCATTGTAAAAATGAAATATGGCAACATGAAAATTTCTGTATCCCAAAATGTATGGCCTTTATAACCTTCACCAGTTAACCCTTTAGCACCAATATTCATATTTGGAGAATGCGGTGTGTTAGCAGCTAATTGATAACGGGCAAAATTAATCGCTACTTGTGGCTCAATATCTTTAGACTTGATTTCGACAAAACTCTTTTTCCATATCTTTTTATCCCAAGCCCGGGCTGATTTTTGTAACAACTCATGGTAATTGGCCCAACTAGATTTCTTCAAACAATTAACTGAAGTCTCTGCCAAATCGTCATCTTTAACGTCTTTATCGATACTTGTAAAGACATTGCTATACTTCACAATCTGAAAAACCTGACCAGCTGCCAAGTCAACATCATAATTTTCAAAAATTTGCCGACGTCCCATCTTGATATAAGGTTTGTCATTTAATAAAACTTCGTTGACGAATAATTTATGCATCGAATTGAAGACAAATTCAATCTTAGATTGTTGTGATTTTTCGGTTAATTGAATGAATTTACCTTCATAAAATCTCTTACTGCCTTCCATAAGATGTTGTGTGCCACTGTTTGACTGTTGACCATCAATTCCAGATTTAATCTTCAAATCAATATTCTTATCAGCACTAACGGTTACTTTCGATGCTAACAAATGGTAATTATCCATCGAAACGAAACGAGTGAATTTAAAATTAATTTGTTTATGATTAATAATCCATGTAAATTCACGTGTCAATTCACCGTTCTTCATATCGAGGTATTTATGATATCCCTTTACTTGACCATCTTTTAAATTCAAAGTTTGTCCATCAACTTGAAAGACCATGTTTAACAAATCTGGTAAGTTAGGCAGCTCTGTTACTTCACTTGGAAAGGCATCGAATGTCCCGGACACGAACATATCACGCTTTTCATTTAATTGTGGTTCTTCCGTTACGCCTCTCATACCGACGTAACCATTACCTTGAAACATAATTGTTTCAATTTTATTGATCATTTTAGAATCGTAATTTTTAGTTCCAACATACCAACTATTATTTTTATTTGTATCTACACAAAATTCCATTTCTCATCATCCAATCATTCAAGATATTTTGTTTAAATACTAGTAATGTCGATAACCTGTTTAAACTTCCCTCATTTGTATTGTAGTCGATTCAACGGTCAAAGTGAAAGCATTCATCTTGCTAAAATGTAAAAAAGCAGCCTTACATCAATGTTGATGTAAAACTGCTTCCGTTCCCATTATATATATCTTTTATAACTTGATATTTATATTTTTATATCAAGTTTTAGACTACCCCATACGAATTTAAGTCTAATTTTTTAGTTTCTTCTGTTATTTGCTTTAAGATTTTTCAAGATCAAATCACTTAACTCTGTTAAGTCAGCACCGTATAAATCTGCTAAGACAAATAACAATTCGCCATCAAGAATTTTATTCTTATCAGTTTCAATAGCACTCAAAACTGAAGTTGATGTTGAAAAATTATAATTCTCTCGTACAGTATCAACTACCTGTTGCAAAGTTAATTCCTTAAAAAATCTTTTAGTACGTAAATATCTTCCAATTGTCATCATATGTCAAATACAACCTATACCTTTCATATATGATATTTTAACCTAAAATATGACTTTTTCAAAAATATTTATTGAAAAATTTGTATTTTTAGTTTAACATAATACTGTTCCTATATTAAGGAAAAAGGCTTGAGTTGGAGATTACACATAACTATGTATAACAATCAATATCTAAAGGCTTTTTTCACTCTTAAAAAAATTAAACAGAGTGATATTGCCAAACTCTTGGAAAAATCTACATCAACTATTCGTCGTAAAAATGATGATTTAGGTTTTACCCAAAAAGAGATTTTACTCATTCATGAGAAATATGACATCCCCATCGAAGCTTTTTCTATGACAGTTCCGATGAAAAGGATATCAAAAAATTCTTATAGAAACCTTAAAAACAATTTTTCTTAAGAATTTAAAAATAACGTGGGCGAAAACCCGCGTTTTTTTTGTTCTTATTGACTAATATCTTGTTGCAACTGCCCTAAATCGCCATTTTCGGACAATTTTTGATACTGTTGATAAGCTTGATACCAATTCCCATCACTAACTGCTTTTCTCAATGGAGTGTAATCTTCATTAGAAAAAATTTCTGCAGCTGCCTTTTGAGATTGCTCCTTAGATAAAGAAGATGAATCTTCAATCAAAGTAGCAGTTTTATTCTGATCATTAGCGGCAGACATGATCTCAGACATTTTTTTCTTACCTAGAATAGACGCTGCTCGATCAATCTTTTTGTCTCTTTGTGAGTTACCGTTCTTTTTTGATTTAACTTTTTTTACTAGTTCTGATTTAACCACTTTGTCACTTGCCGTGTCATTACCAGTAATATTTCTGATTGCATTATTCAATGGGAAGAAGAAAACGACGCATAAAACTAAGATTACTAATATTGAAACCAACGTGATAATTAATGGTTTTTTATTACTTTTGCGATGACGCATTTTATCACCCATTCCTTTCGTCATGTTAGTATGTCATCAAATATCAATGGTTTGCAATCGATTTGACCAATTAAATATTAATATCTAATATTTGAATATTTTATTATAAATATTGTTGATATAGCAGCTTTTATTATTTATAAATTAATCTACTTAGTATTATTTTAATGTTTGCCCTTGTAAATTAGAAAATTATTAATTATAATCAATTACAACCACTGTTGATGACATTGGTTATCTCCGTTGGGGGTAGCCAATGGAATCCATTATTCAATATCAATTAATCGTTCTCCCATATTACACACAAAAAATGGTTAATTGGTTATATAAACCTCAAAAAGTTGAAGCCACTTGGATAATTCCCGATCCGAGTGGCTTCAACTTTTTATTTGTCATTTAAAAATGTCTTTAGTTTCTCATCATTAAATTGATATCTAAAATTATCCGTCACAACAGCTTGTTTGGCTATTTTTTTCACGGAAGGCAAGGATTCACTAGCACTTGAACCCCCAGTTGTTGTAAAAGGAACAATCTTCTTATTAGTAAAATCATATTGTTCAAATAAAGTGTGGAATATCATTGGAATTTTTCCACTCCAAGTTGGATATCCCAAATAAATCGTGTCGTACTTTTCCAAATTTGGAATCTTTTCTTTGATCTCAGGATGAATATCATCTTCAAACTCTTTCATTCCAACTTTAGAATACTTAGAATACCCTTCTGGATAAGGATTTTTAGCCTCTAGACGATAAATATCAGCCCCAGTGATTTCTTGGACCTTCTGAGCGGCCTTTTTAGTATTATTAGAAAGTGAAAAATAGATAATTAATTTTGCCATTACACTACCTCGCATCATTTTCCTTTATCTTAATCCCTAAAGCCGACTTTAGCTCAAGCAAATTATGCTTCTTTTCGACTAATACCTAAACTTTCTTCAGAACCTAGCTTTTCATCTTGAGCTAATTTCACTACAAAATCAGCAACACTGACAATCGATACATCCTGACTCTTATTTTCTTCACCGTCAGCAGTAACCTCATAATTCAAATCTTGACCATTATCAAAATTTCCTGGGCGAATTATTGTATAATTCAATCCCGAATCGGCTACCATCTGTGCTGCAGCTTGATAATGCTTCAAAATAGCATCTTCAGTCAAATTGCCTGAGGCACCATCACTGACTGGTACATCGTTGTATAATCCCATTGAACTGGCAAAAAGAATCCGCTTGACACCAAGTTTCTTCATTCCATCAAGGATTCGTTGCGTTGATTGCTCCAAATTACTATCCAAAGCCACGAAAACAACGTCGTTCCCCTTCAAAGCTTCCATTAAAGGTTCGTCGTCAATGACATCCCCTTCAACTGTACGTTCACGCTTTTCATCAATAGACAAAATACTAGTATTGCGAGCCATCAAAGTTAAATAATCATCAGTCTTTTCTAGAAAATACTTGGTGACCTTTTGACCAACTAAGCCAGTTGCACCGATTATTAGAACATTTGTCATTTAATCTACCTCCGAAATTTATTTACACTACTATCGTACCGCTTTGAGTAAAGTTCAACCTAAGTAAACAATTATTTTTCACATTTTCAACTAAATTTATCATTTTCAAAGATTTTTCTAAAATTTTCACAAGTATGCTATTCTTAGTATATAAATTATTTAGGAGATGCTAAAAAGAATGGATATTGAACAAGATCCTGCGTATCAGCAGATGATAAATGGAGAACTTTATTTAGAATCAAAACCTTTATCCGATCTACGCAACGATGTACGTACTAAATTAATGAAATACAATTTAATCGCTGACAGTAACGAGCGCAACGAAAAGATTAAGAGCCTAATGAAATCAGTTGGTGATAGATTTTTCGCTGAACCTACGCTTTATTTCAGTTATGGAGTTAACATCACTATTGGTAATCACTTCTACGCTAACCACGATGTAATGCTCTGTGACGAAGGAAAAATCACTATCGGTAATGATGTTAAGTTTGGCCCCAAAGTTGGTCTCTACACGCCTAAACATCCCATGGACCCAGCTGTTAGAAGAACTGAAGCCGAAAGAGTTGCCCCAATTACCATTGGAAATGACGTTTGGGTCGGAGGTGGCGCTAGCATCTTGCCCGGTGTTACTTTAGGAAACAACGTTATCGTTGGTGCAGGATCAGTTGTTACTCATTCATTCCCCGACAATGTTATTGTTGTCGGCAATCCCGCAAGAATTTTAAGAAAAAACGAACCTCAAAAATAACAAAAGACCTTATGAGAATTTGTGTTCTCACAAGGTCTTTTTTATTTATTCTTACATTTTACGACTGATAGCTATATTGTCACGAGCATCAAGTTGGTCATTGCTGGCTAGACGAAGAATTAGATCAGCCACACTATTGCGTGAAACTGTATCAACTTGAAATGGTTTTCCATTATGATCAATTTGGTAGTTCTTAATATCTGATCCATCGTCTAACCAACTAGGACGAATAATCGTATAATTTAAATCCGAATTTTCAATTCTAGAAATAACTTGTTGATATGGTTCCAAAATTGAACGTTCAGTTAAATTACCAGATGCTCCGGCGTAAATGGGTACCTCATTGCAAATCCCCATCGATGTCAAAAATAGAAACCGATCAACATTTGCTCTGTCCATAGCTTCAATGATCTTTTGGATAAGACGTTCTTCATTACTATCCAATGAAACTAAAACCACATCGATTCCCTTCATTGCAGCATCCAAAACATCTTTATCAATAATGTCTCCTTGATATACACGTTCTCTTTTTTCATCAATCGTCAAAAGATTCGTATAACGTGCCATCAAAGTAATATTATCATCAGTTTTGTTCAAAAAATACTTAGTAGCAAGTTCACCCATGGCACTAGTTGCACCAATAATTAAAATATTTTTCATAGTACTCTACCTCCGATTTTTTTACTTCTCCGTTACAAGTTCATTTTAACCCTTTCCTAAAAAGTTTGTTAAGAAAAACAAATTTACATGTCGTAAAAAAAGAAGCTTATTATCCTCTTTATAAAAAAGAATAACAAGCTTCTCTTAGTTACCACTTAATACAAAATGGCATTCATACTAGAATAACGATTAAAATTTGATGTATAAATAACTCGACAATTAATCTTATTTAATAAAGATTTTATCAGTAATTTATTGTGAGCAATTGAGTATGATTTACCATCATTAAATGAAATTAACGTCTGAACATCACGATTATTAAGAGCAAATTCAATAATTTTCAAATCATTCAACAATTGATTCCCTTTATGAGCTGCGATAATTTTTTGCTTGACCGATTCAATTCTGGCTATTCTTTCAAAAGCATAATATTTAGATATTCTTTCTTTTAATTCTGAATGGGATAAATTAGCCATTGAATCATGAATAATTCCACTCACATATTTTCGATGAGCATATAACTTCAAGAAATTATCCAAAGCCGTCGGCAAACCTGTTATTAAAAATTCGTAGCCATATTTCAAATGAAGATTTTTCAGTTTTCGATCTAAATAACGGTAGTAAATTGACTGTTCTTTTTCCTGTTGTTCAGATTTTGCATTGTGACCATGATAAAAAGTCGCTTTGCCAACAGAACGGAAATTAATTTTAGATTTCACGTCAAAATCATCATAATAATTGGAAAAATGAGTATGTAACCCCTCTAACTTAACTCTTTTTAAACTACTAACATCATAAATTCGGATTCGGTCGCGACTTAAATCAATCAAAAAATTAGCTCGATGAATCTGTTCCTCAGGTAGTAATAAGTCTTGAACCAAGAAAGTACTTCCAACATGTGACTTAGCTGCTACTTGATGTTCCACTTCACAAATTTCTATCGCTTCATTATTGGCAAAAATCAGTAAGGCAGTCTTAGTCTCATTCCATAATTTTCGATCAAGGAGCAATGATTCCAATTGTTCAACAGCTTTAATCCACTCCCGACGTGGATATTGACCTAATTCTTTTTTTACTTCTTTCAAGAGGTTTTTGTATGTAATCAAATTCACTTCTACCTGTTGAGTTTGTTGATAGATTGGCATAATAATACTGATTTTGGGCTCAATATCAGATGAGAGTAATTTCATTAAATTCTTTGATAATTTCATAGCTACACCTTCTCACTAAATTCTTATCGTTATTATTAGTATAATATGATACTAGCATGTTACCTTGTGAACTGTCTAACATTTTCTATAGATTTTTTTATGATGTGATATTATTAATTCAAAAATACTAGGAGGGAAATTATGTCTCAAGGATTACTTTTAGTAAATTTAGGGTCACCAGCTTCTCCTCAAACTAGTGATGTCAAAAAATATCTTCAAGAATTTCTCAGTGATCAAAATGTTATTGAAATGCCTAGAGCCTTATGGCAACCCATTTTGCGAGGTATTATCTTACCATTAAGATCTTGGCGTTCGGCAACATTTTATCAAGATTCTTGGTTAGAAAATGGATCACCATTAATCGTAAATACTAAATTGATTACTGACGGTGTTCAACAATGTTTGCCACAATGGAACGTCCAAATGGCAATGACCTACGGCCAACCGGATATTAAACAAACTTTGCAAAAAATGCAGCAAGACGGTTGTTCAAATATAATTTTGTTGCCACTCTTTCCCCAATATACGCAAAGCAGCACCAAATCAATTATTGATCAGGCCAAAACTGCTAATGTCAATTTAACGATCATTGACCGCTTTTATCAGGAAAGTACATACCAAGAAATTCTAGCTAAAAAAATTCAACAGGCTTGGGATAATGATTCTTATGATGAATTATTCTTCAGCTATCACAGTATTCCTACGGCGATGGTAAAACATGGCGATCCTTATCAAAAAGAATGTCTTGCCACAACTGAAGCTGTTTCAAAGCTACTAAATATTCCTCAAAATCAAATCAAAACGGTCTATCAATCTAAATTTGGTCCCATGCCTTGGTTAAAACCTTACTTAAAAAATGCTTTGATGCAGGCCGTTGAATTAGGAAAAAGAAATATCTTAATTGTCACCCCTTCCTTTGTCGCTGATTGTTTAGAGACTATCGAAGAAGATTACGTACAAAACTATCAAACTTTTAAAGCTAGTGGTGGAAATAAATTTCAATTAGTCTCACCAATGAACGACGATCCTGATTTTTGCCAATTTTTAGCCGATTTAGCACAAAGAAATCTGGTTCAAAATTCATGAAAAAAAGTCTGGATGAAATAAATCAAAGTGTCAAAGTACCTAGTGTTTATGAGACTTCATTCTTACAAAAATTTCTAGCTTATAGTGTCCCAGGAGCTTTGGTTGCCGTTGGATACATGGATCCCGGGAATTGGCTAACTTCTCTTTCCAGTGGTAGTCAATTCAAGTATCAATTATTATCAGTTTTACTTATTTCTATAATTATTGCTATGTTCATGCAGTCATTAGCTATTAAACTCGGTGTTGTGGCTAGACAAGATTTAGCACAAGCCATTGCTCAAAAAGTTCCTAAACCAATTCGTTATTGTTTATGGATTCTCAACGAAATAGCAATGATGGCAACTGATTTAACTGGAGTTATCGGAACTGCAATTGCCTTAAAACTATTGTTTGGTTTACCTTTAATATTTGGCATTCTCTTAACTATTTTGGATGTCTTGATAGTTCTATTGTTTTTACGTTTTGGTATCCGCAGAATCGAGTTTATCGTCTTAGTAGCCATTTTGACGGTCGGAATTATCTTTGGAATCGAAGTCTTTCGAGCTAATCCCGCCTTTGGAAAAATATTTCAAGGTGTTGTTCCTACTAGTGACATTATCCATAATCATGAAAAATTGGTTTTGAGCTTGGGTATCATGGGAGCTACCATCATGCCTCACAATCTTTACTTACATTCTTCTTTAGCTCAAAGTCGCCGTTACGATTACAAAGATCCGCTTCAAGTTAAAGAAGCTTTACGTTTTGCTAACTGGGATTCAAACGTCCACTTGGTAGCAGCCTTTATTATCAATGCTTTATTATTGATTTTAGGTGGAACATTATTCTTCCATACTAATAATCAACTAGCTAGTTTACAGGATGTTTTTAATGGTCTAAAAAATGCTGCTATCGTAGGTAAATTAGCCAGTCCCGTTATGAGTTGGCTTTTTGCCTTTGCTCTTTTAATTACAGGGCTGATTTCTTCTATTACTAGTACTTTATCAGGACAAATCGTGATGGAAGGATTCTTAAATATACGCTTACCACTCTGGCAACGCCGTTTATTGACTAGATTTGTTACTTTAATTCCTATTTTGATCATTGGCTTTTTAGTTAACTTTAATGAGCAAGATTTCGAAAATCTAATCGTCTACGCTCAAATCGCATTAAGTATAGCCTTGCCATTTACGCTCTTTCCAATGATCTTGTTAACGTCAAATTCCAAATTGATGAAAGAACATACTAATAATAAATTAACGACTATTGTTGGCTTGCTTTTAGCTGGTATTATCACTATTTTGAATTTAAGATTAATTTTTTCAATTTTATAATAAAAAAGGTATTTGACCTGTTATAGTCAAATACCTTTTTACTATCCTTGAGTAGGATTGTGGAAATGTGATGGAGCTGTATCTGGAAATTCATTTAATGTCTTCATATCTTCATCGCTGATAGTGAAATCTAATTTCGTATTCGCAACGATATGTTCCTTGTGAACTGCCTTAGGTAAAGGCAAAACGCCATTTTGAATAACGAACTCAATCGCCAATTGAGGAACACTAACATTATATTTATCAGCAATTTTCTTAACATCTGGATTGTTGATCAAACCACCGGTTGCCAAAGGTGAATAAGCTTCGACTAAGATATCGTTATCTTTAGCAAATTCAGTAATCTTAGGTTCAGTAAAGCCAATATAATATTGAATTTGATCGACCATTGGTTTAATCGTAGCCGTCTTCAAAACATTCTCTAAATCATGTACATTGAAGTTGGAAACACCGATTGCTTTGACACGTCCAGAATTATAAATTTCTTCCATAGCACGCCATACTTCAGTATTTTCCTTATCATAATTAGAACCAATCTCGTCCCATGGCCATGGAGCGTGAACCAAATAAAGATCCAAATAATCTAAGTCCAAATTCTTCATTGTAGTTTCAAAGTCAGCCAAAGCACCCTCATAAGTCTTGGTTCCACCTGGTAATTTTGAAGTTACGAATATATCCTCACGTTTAACACCAGATTCTCTAACAGCTTGTCCGACCTCTTTTTCATTTTGGTAAGCTAGGGCTGTATCGATATGTCTATATCCTGTTTTGATAGCATCTTCAACCGCTTGTCTAGCCTCACTTGCTGGAATTTGCCAAGTACCAAATGCTACCTTAGGAATTTTTACACCATTATAAATATCAAAAGTATCTGTTAATTTAGTCATAGAATGCTCCTTCCATGTTTATAAATTATAGTATATTACCTCGAGTAAACTTTAGGTCAAACATTTTAACTTAATTTATAAAAAGGAATAATTGGTTTCATTTCCAGTAATTTAGGATTGATTTCCTTTTGTAACCAAATCACATCTAGCCAACGCCCAAATTTGAAACCAGCTTTTTGAAAGGTTCCTACTTTTTTATAGCCCATTTTTTCATGGAATTTCACGCTACCACTATTTTCTTCAGTTACTGCTGCCAATAAATTAACAACGCCCTGTTTCTTTAAAATAGTTTCTAATCGTTGATAAAGTTCTCTTCCTAAACCATGGCCCTTATAGTTGTGATCAACATAAATACTAGCTTCAACAGTCCATGCATAAGCAGCACGTGTGCCATACAAATGGGCATAAGCGTAACCTAAAATCTTATCATTATCATCTACGGCCACTAAATAAGGAAACTTAGCTGTAATATCTTCGATACGTTGTTGGAAATCTTTTTCAGTTGGAATCTCAGTTTCGAAAGTAATTGTGGTATTAGTAATATATGGTGCATAAATCGCTACTAATTCTTTAGCATCATTAATAGTAGCTTGTCTAAATCTTGTCATCTTTGTACCTTCTCATTTCAAGTTTCTAATAATTTTATATTATAAACTTTATATTATAAACTTTTTCCTATCAATTTACTTGAAGACACAAAAAAAGGAATCAACATTAGTTGATTCCTTACGTTGCGTGGCAGCTCCCTATCCTCGCGGGTAGTTTCCCACCAACTACTTTCGGCGC
>ERZ833963.2631-NODE-2631-length-16571-cov-61.255994_pt1 | contig 16571 bp, 16 predicted proteins | sample MGYA00519693_ERZ833963 | MGnify/ENA primary metagenome ERZ833963 (study PRJEB31850, sample SAMEA3708748) | human gut metagenome | biome: human gut; feature: human-associated habitat; material: faeces | place: China | collected 2014 ... | reverse complement strand
AAAGGATAAGTGCATAACCATCATTTCTACTGGCTATACACTTATTATACGAGGATTAAACAGATGAAAAACGAATATGGAATTGTCGGAGTAGCCCACATAGGGCTCCCGACGAATGATTTAAAAAAGACAATCGAATTTTATAAAAGTCTTGGATTTGAAGTGATTTTAGAAACCTATAATGAAAAGGCAAAAGAAAAGGTTGCGTTTTTGCAGATTCAGAATTACTGTATCGAATCGTTTGAGAACGGACAGGCGGTAATGGCAGACGGGGCATATCAGCATGTCGCACTGGATGTGAGAGATATTGAAGAAATGTATAAAAAGATCTGTGAAAATGGATATGAAGTCATTACGGATGGAATTGAGCAGCTTCCGTTTTGGGATAATGGTGTAAAGTTTTTCATGATTAAAGGACCGAATGAGGAGAGAATCGAGTTTTGCCAGAAACTCTGATGAAATAGGAGGAACGTATGGGTAGCGAGAACAGAAGTGGAAAAGTGCCGCTGATCAGCAAAATTGCATATGGTTTTGGTGATGTGGGATGTAATTTCAGTTGGATGTTTGTCAGCAATTTTTTAATGATTTTTTATACCGATGTATTTGGAATCAGTATGGCAGCAGTGTCTGCACTGATGCTGTTTTCCCGATTCTGGGATGCCATTAATGATCCGATTGTTGGGGGACTGACCGACAAGACAAAGACAAGATGGGGAAGATACCGTCCATGGCTTTTGGTGGCGGCACCGATTACGGCGGTGCTCCTTGTAATGACATTCTGGGCAAGACCAGACTGGAATCAGACTGCAAAAATTGTATATATGGTAATCACATATTGTCTCCTTGTTTTGGGATATACCTGTGTGAATATTCCATATGGAACACTTTGTGGAGCAATGACACAGGACATTGATGAGCGTGCAAAAATCAACACTTCCCGTTCCGTTGCAGCAATGATTGCAATCGGTGTGTTAAATATCATTACCGTTCCTTTGATTAACAAATTTGGAAGCAGCAGTGCAAAAACCGGATATCTGACGGTGGCAGTTATTTATGGATGCATTTTTGCAGCATGTCATTTCTTTTGCTTTGCAAAGACAAAAGAGGCTGTGATCACACCGGAAAAAGAAAAAATTTCTATAAAAGTCCAGCTAAAAGCGGTGCTTCAGAATCGTCCGTATCTGCTGGCTCTGGTAGGACAGATTTTATTTGGTTTTACTTTATATGGAAGAAATGCGGATGTCCTGTATTATTTTACTTATGTAGAAGGAAATGCCTCGTATTATACCACTTATTCGATGTGCATCATTATTCCTTCCATTATTGGAGCAGCCTGCTTTCAGCCGGTATTCCGTAAACTGAACAATAAAGGAAGAACTGCCAGTGTATTTGCACTTTTGACAGGAATTTCGATGCTTTCCATGTTTTTCTTTAATGTAAAAGAAGCTCCGGTTATCTTTTATGCATTGTCTGGAATTACACAGTTTTTCTTTTCCGGATTCAATACCGCAATTTATGCAATCATTCCGGATTGTGTGGAGTACGGTGAGTGGAAAACCGGATTGCGCAACGATGGATTTCAATATGCGTTTATCTCGCTTGGAAACAAGATTGGAATGGCAATTGGAACAGCACTTCTTGCCGGATTACTCGGAAAATACGGGTATGTGGCAAACCAGACACAAAATGCAGCCGTACTTTCCATTATGAAACATGCATTTACAACCATTCCGGGGGTTCTCTGGATTGTGACTGCTGTGGTATTATTCTTTTATCGGCTGAATAAAAAGCGTTATAATGAAATTGTGGAGGAATTAAAGAATGGAAAAAGAGGTTGATATTGTAGCATTGGGTGAACTGCTGATCGATTTTACCGAGGCAGGATACGGAAAAGATGGAATGAAGCTGTTTGAGCAGAATCCCGGTGGTGCACCGGCGAATTTGTTGACGGTTGCAAGCCATATGGGATACCGGACATCGTTTATTGGAAAAGTCGGAAAAGACATGCATGGTGCATTTTTAAAAAGAACCTTACAAAATGAGGGGATTGCAGTGGACCATCTGATCGGAGATGATAAGTATTTTACTACACTTGCGTTTGTAGAAATTGATGAAAACGGTGAGCGGAAATTTTCATTTGCAAGAAAACCGGGCGCGGATACACAACTTCGGAAAGAAGAACTGGATCCGACGCTTTTGCAAAAAGGTAAAATTTTTCATTTCGGATCGCTTTCCCTGACGGATGAACCGGCAAAAAGTGCAACTTTAGAAGCCGTTCATATCGCAAAAGACGCGGGAGCATTGATTTCTTATGATCCAAATTACCGTGCATCCTTGTGGAGAAATGAACAGACTGCAGTACAGGAAATGAAAGCAGTGATTCCATTTGCGGATGTGATGAAGGTATCGGATGAAGAAAGTCTCCTGCTGACGGGAAAAAACAGCTATGAAGAAGCTGCGGAGGAGTTGCTTTCCATGGGACCAGAGCTGATTGCCATTACACTTGGCAGTGACGGCGTACTTGTGGCAACTACGGATGGAAAAGAACAGATCAGGGGATTTGCAACAGAGGCGGTTGATACAACAGGAGCCGGAGATTCATTCTGGGGTGGATTCCTGAGCCAGTTTTTATCCCTGAACAAAGCAATTGATGAGATGGACTGGAATGATTTGCGTGCCTGTGCACGGCAGGGAAATGCAGTAGCATGTCTGTGTGTGCAAAAGAGAGGTGGAATTCCTGCGATTCCAAAGAAACGAGAAGTAATGGAGTTTTTAAATCAACATATCAAAAAATAAATTTGATTTCCGTGCATAGAAACCGGTCAGGTGAATACAGACAGGAAACGCAAAAAGAAGCTGACACACGAAAAGAAAATTCGTGTGCAGCTTCTTTTTTGCTGGTTATTAGCATCCAAAACACTTACGGATCAGTGCTGAGAAATCGCAGTTGGAAAAAAATCTAAAGCACATAGTTAAGTACCTCCCTGTTTGTATTTGTATTAGCTAAGTACAAATGCATTGTAACAAGTTTGTAATATTTCTGCAATAGGAGGGTATTTCCAGTTTAGGAAAGTTCTAGCTTGCCGGTATACAGCTGATAATAGGTTCCCTTCTGCTTAATCAGATCCGCATGATCCCCGCGTTCAATGATCTGTCCATGGTCAAGCACAATAATTGCATCACTGTTTCGGATCGTAGACAGACGGTGGGCGATCACAAATACCGTACGCCCTTTCATCAGATTATCCATACCCTTTTGTACAATGCTTTCGGTACGGGTATCGATGCTGGAAGTTGCCTCATCGAGGATGAGAACTGGTGGATCAGCCACGGCAGCTCTTGCAATGGAAAGCAGCTGGCGCTGTCCCTGTGAAAGTTCTTCGCCGTCACCGCTTAACATGGTATCATAACCGTTTGGCAGCATCCGGATGAACTGGTCTGCGTGCGCAAGTCTGGCAGCTTCGTAGATCTGCTCATCGGTTGCATCAAGATTTCCGTAACGGATATTGTCGCGGATGGTTCCGGTAAACAGGTGGGTATCCTGCAGGACAATACCGAGGGAACGACGCAGATCGTCTTTTTTGATCTTTGTAATATTGATGCCGTCATAGCGGATTTTTCCCTCCTGAATATCGTAGAAACGGTTGATCAGGTTGGTAATTGTTGTCTTTCCGGCACCGGTAGAGCCAACAAATGCCAGTTTCTGTCCCGGTTTGGCGAACAGACTGATATCCTTTAAGATGACCTTATCCGGATTGTAGCCGAATGTAACATCTTCAAAACGGACATCGCCGGTCAGAGGGGTGTAAGATACACTTCCATCTGCGGAATGTGGATGTTTCCATGCCCACATGCCGGTACGTTCTTTACATTCGATGATGTTGCCATCGGCATCTCTTTTTGCATTGACAAGGGTTACATAGCCTTCGTCTGTCTCCGGTTTTTCGTCGATCAGGGCAAAGATTCTCTCCGCTCCGGCAAGCGCCATAACGATGGAGTTGAACTGCTGTGCCACCTGCATAAAAGGCTGGGTAAAACTCTTGGTAAACTGCAGGTAGGAAGCCATGACACCGAGTGTGATGCCACCCACGCCGGCAACGGAGAGAACACCACCGAGAACAGCAGTCAGCACGAATTGTAAATTTCCGATATTTCCGATAACCGGTCCCATCATGTTTGCGTATTTGTTTGCCTGTGAGGCACTGTCAAACAGTGCTTCGTTGAGCTGGTCGAATTCCTCTTTGGATTTCTGCTCATGGTTGAACACTTTTACCACACGCTGGCCATTCATATGTTCTTCCACAAATCCGGTCACGTCGGCAAGGGAAACCTGCTGGCGCACAAAGTATTTTCCACTGTTTCCACCGATTTTTTTTGTGACAAATACCAGAATCCCGATGACAACAATGGCAAGCAGTGTCAGCAGGGGACTTAAGACCAGCATGGAAATAAATGTAACAATGATGGTGAAAAACGACATCAGTGCCTGTGGGATTGCCTGACTGATCATCTGGCGCAGGGTATCGGTATCATTTGTGTAAAGACTCATGATAGAGCCATTCGTATTCTGATCGAAATAGCGGATCGGAAGGGTCTGCATATGCTCAAACATATCATCACGCACACGCTTTAACACACCCTGGCCGATATATACCATCATACGGGTATAGATAAATGTTGCGATGACGCCGACGAGAAAAATACAGCCGAGGACGGCAAGTGCACGGTAAAATTCGGTATAGTTTGGTGATTTTTGTCCGATCAGTGGAAGGATGAAATCATCAAGCATATATTTTAAGGACAATGATACCGCAATAGATGCGACTGCACTTAAGAAGATACATATAAACACGAGAATGAACCGTGCTTTATAAGTTTCCGTTACATATTTCAGCAGACGTTTTGCGGTTGCAATATTATCTTTGGAAAGCTTAGGTTTTTTGTTATTCATGATCTTCACCTCCCTTGACCTGAGATTCATATACTTCACGGTAAATAGCATTGGTCTTTAACAATTCTTCAGATGTACCAATACCAGAAATAGCACCGTTTTCCAAAACAATGATCTGGTCGGCATCTTCAATAGAAGAAACACGCTGTGCAATGATGATCTTTGTGGTATTCGGGATTTCCTCACGGAAAGCCTTGCGGATCAGAGCATCGGTTTTGGTATCTACGGCACTTGTGGAATCATCCAGAATCAGAATTTTTGGTTTTTTCAAAAGTGCACGGGCAATACAAAGACGCTGTTTCTGTCCACCGGAAACATTGTTTCCACCCTGGACAATCTGTGTGTTGTAGCCATCCGGAAATTCCCGGACAAAACCATCGGCCTGTGCCAGTTTACATACATTTTGCACTTCTTCGTCAGAGGCGTTTTCGTTGCCCCAGCGGATATTGTCATAGATCGTTCCGGAGAACAGCACATTTTTCTGTAATACCATAGAAACCTGATCACGCAGAGCTTCCAGATTGTATTTGCGTACATCGACACCGCCGACCATTACACTTCCCTTTGTGACATCATACAGACGTGGAATCAGCTGTACGAGAGTGGATTTGGCACTTCCGGTTCCACCGATGATACCCACCGTCTGACCGGATTTGATGTGCAGATTTACATCTTTTAAGGAAAGATTTCCACCCTCACCGGCATAACTGAAGCTGACATGGTCAAAGACAATATCACCATCGGCAACGGAAGTTACTGCGTCTGCGGGATCAATCATTTCCGGAATTTCATCGAGTACATCGGTGATACGGTCTGTTGATGCGCCAGCAATCATAATCATGACGAAAACGAAAGTTACCATCATCAGGGAGCCGATGATCTGTAAAGCATATACAATAATGGAGGTTAAGGCACCTGTTTCCATCGTTTTGGCTACAATGCCTTTTCCACCAATGTAGACAAGGATCATGATAACGGCATACATTACAAACTGCATAACCGGAGAGTTCCAGGCAACAATTTTTTCTGCTGTTGTGAATAACTGGTAAACATATTTGGAAACACCGTGGAATTTGTCAATTTCGTAATCCTCACGGACGAATGCTTTTACCACGCGGGCTGCATTTACATTTTCCTGTACAGAGTTGTTCAAATCATCGTATTCGTCAAACACCTTGATGAAATGTGGATGGGCTTTCTTTGCAATAAATAACAGCGTTCCACCGAGCACCGGGATGACGATTAAGAATAAGAGTGCGGCTTTTTTGCTGAGCGTCAGCGTCATGATCCAGGATAAAACGATCATAATCGGAGCTCTTGCAAGCAGACGGATACTCATCATATAAGCCATCTGGATATTGGTAATATCGGTGGTCATACGTGTTACAAGACCGGACGTGGAAAAATGGTCAATATTTTTAAAGGAAAAATCCTGTACTTTATAATAAATATCGTGCCGCAGGTTTTTGGCATATCCGGCTCCGGCAATTGCCGCAAAGTTTCCGGCCTGTACACCGAAAAACAAGGACATCATTGCCATAATTACAAGGATAAGTCCTCTTTGGACAATATATCCGAGATTTCCTCCTGCAATGCCAATATCAATAATTTTTGCCATTTCCAGAGGAATCAATACTTCCATCAGTACCTCTAATGTAACCAGAAGAGGGGCAATGATGGATTGCTTTTTGTATTCCCGGACGGATTGTAAAAGTTTCTTATTCATTTTTTTTACATACCTCCTTATGTTCTGATACGTTATAGAGCATCTGGCAGAGCACTTTTTTACAGGTCAGAACATCAGCTTCGGAAATATCTGTCGTAAGCTGTGTTTCCGACTGCCTTATGTGTGCAAGGATGCTCGGACGGAGTGCTTCCGCTTTCTTTGTAGGAATGATGCGTTTCAGGCGGGCATCTTTTTTTTCACTTTCCCGCACAATAAAACCATTTTTTTCGAGAAGCTGCAGCATTCCGGTCGCCGTGGATTTGCGGATCTGAAATTCTTCTTCGATGTCTTTCTGGTAGACAACCTTGTGAAGGGTTTCCAGAAGAAGAAATTTCAACACATGTTTCTGCATGGTTGTCAGACCATTGTCGTTGATCATGGAAATCACACAGTTTTTCCGCTTCATCTGATGGGACAGTACCTGGATCAGGCGGCCCATATGAATTTCTTTGAGTTGTTTTTCGTCGAAATCCTGCAAGAAATCACTCCTTTCTCAGTAATATGATAAAATAGTTAGCAACCGAACTTTTACTATTATAGGGACGTGAATTTAAAATGTCAATGACTTTTTTTGGAGGATTTTGCAAGTTCACAGAAAAAACACAAACACAAAATGCCTGACAACTTGTGTTAAAATGAGTAAATTTATTATATTCACAGAAAAAACACAAAATAATTAACAGACAGGGTTGACATTGCCAGAATACAGTGCTATAACGTAGGCATAACAAAGGAAACAAATTTGACATATGAATATGAGGAAAAGAGGCGATTACTATGTCAGATAAGAATCCAAAACACCCGTTAAAGAAAAAACAGGCGAAAGCAAAAGATAAAAAGAAACACATTTACGAATAAATCGTAAAGTGGAGTCGAGCGAGAGCATCTGCTGATGTCCTCGCTTTTTCTTTTCCAGGAGCATGTTGAGAAGAAAAAACGGAGATGTTATACTAAAAACAGTATGAAATGAAGAAATGAGGAAATCGGTCATGATAAAAACAACGGGAAATATAGCGGCATCCGCCAATATCGTAAAGGAATCGGTAGTGATGGGGGATGTATCCATCGGTGCGGACAGTACCATTCTTTTTTATGCAGTGCTGCGTGGGGATGACAATAAAATTATCATCGGAAAAGGGACTAACATTCAGGATAACTGCACGGTCCACACTTCCAAAGTGGATCCAACCATCGTAGGTGATTATGTGACGGTAGGACACAATGCGGTAATTCATGGCTGCACGATCGGGGACAACACATTAATCGGCATGGGTGCAACGGTGATGAATGGCAGTGTGATTGGAAAAAACTGTCTTATCGCAGCCGGAAGCCTTGTGCTTGAACACCAGAATATCCCGGACGGCAGCATGGTTATGGGCAGACCGGCGAAGGTCACGCGGGCACTGACGGAAGAGGAAATTGCAGGGTTAAAAGAGAGTGCACTTTCTTATATCGAAGAGGGAAAGAAACTCAGGGAAGAAGGTTATTGCCTGTAAAAAAGAGGTACACAAGTGGATAAAATATTAATAATTGAAGATGATGTGGAAATCAATACGCTGTTAACAGATTTCCTGAAAGAAAACGGATATGTTGTGTACAGTCAATATGATGGACTCCATGTTCTGGATTTCTTACACAAAGAAAAAATTGATCTGATCATACTTGATATTATGCTACCCTATCGAAGCGGCGATATTATTTTGGCAGATATACGCAGACAATTTACGATACCAGTTCTTATTATTTCAGCGAAAGAAACGACACAGAATAAAATTGATCTGCTTCGTCTTGGGGCAGATGATTACATTACAAAACCTTTTGATATGGAAGAAGTGCTTGCCAGAATCGAAAGCAATCTGCGCAGAGTACAGTTTGAAAATCGTTCGGCTGCCTGTTTACAATACGGGGATTTATGTCTGGATCTGGAAAAGAATACGGCATTTTTGAAGGAAGCGGAATTGGCTTTAACCGCAAAAGAATTTGCCATTCTGGAATTGCTGATGAAATATCCGGACAAAGTATTCTCAAAGTCAAATCTTTTTCAGAGTGTGTGGAATACAGAATATTTTGTGGAAGACAATACGCTTAATGTTCATATCAGTAATCTGCGTAACAAATTAAAAGCGGTTTGTCCGGATAAAGAATTTATAGATACGGTCTGGGGCATTGGTTATCGTCTGCATAAGGCTAAGGAATAAAAGTTCCCTGGCTTTATGCTTTTTTAAGGTCTTCTTATCTCAGCTTAAGGAATTCTTTAAGAATGTTCGTTATACTGTTTTTGGTAAAGGAGGTTCGGAAGATGAATTCAGTTATTTTAGAAGCCCGGTCTTTAACGAAAGAGTATAAGCAGACACTGGCATTAGACCACATAAATTTGCAGATAAAAAAGGGGAAAATTTATGGTTTTATCGGTCGGAATGGGGCTGGCAAGACTACTTTTTTAAGACTGGTCACGGGACTTGCATTTCCGACAAGCGGCACGCTTTCCTTATGGGGAAAATCAGAAACTGTGGAATTACAGAAACAGCGTAAACGGATTGGAAGTATGATCGAAACACCGGCATTATTTCCTGCAATGACCGCATATCAGAATATGGAAATACAGCGTATTCAGCGTGGCATACCGGATAAAACCGTGATAAAAAGAACATTGGATATGGTTGGGTTAAACGATACGGGGAAAAAGAGGGTTCGAAATTTTTCCTTAGGGATGCGGCAGCGCCTTGGAATTGCAATGGCTCTTTTGAATACCCCGGAATTTTTAATTTTAGATGAACCTGTTAACGGACTGGACCCTGCCGGAATTGTGGAAATCAGGAATTTATTAAAAACGTTAAACAGGGAATACGGAATGACAATTCTGGTCTCCAGTCATATTTTGGAAGAATTGTATCAAACGGCAACAGAGTTTATTCTGCTTGATCATGGAAATATTATAGAAGAAATTTCTGATCATGAATTAAATGAACGGTGCAAACGTCATATTGCGATTCAGACAACCAATGTACAGAAAGCAGTGATGGTTCTGGAAGAAAATCTTCATACAGATCATTTTAAGCTGATGCCCGATGGTACGATTCGTTTGTACGATCATCTGGATGATCTGGAAATGGTTGCATCTGTTTTATCAGAAGCGCATGTGCTGGTTACCGGGCTTTTTGTATCGGGTGATACATTGGAAGATTATTTCCTGAGTAAAATAGGAGGGGCAAAAGATGGCAAATCTCCTGAGAACGGAATGGTATAAATTATGGCATAGCTGGTACTTTTGGGGAATCGGGATCTTTACGTTTCTTTTAAGCAGTATATTGTTGCTGGACAGCAAAGGAAAAACTTCAAATCTGGTTATGGCATCTTTATATAATACGCCACTTCTTTATTTCCTGATTATTGTTTTTATAGCATTGTTTATTGGAAATGATTTGGGAGGAAGAACCTTAAATGCATATCTGACTGCAGGACATAAGAGAGGTTATGTATTCTGGGCAAAAGTCATGGTATCCCAGATTGGCTGCATCCTCATTCTGACAGTTCCGTTACTGATACATGAAATCATTGGCCGGTTTGGTATGAAAGAAAGATTTCCGGAAATTTCAGGTACTTTTACTGTGGCTTTTCAAATACTGTTTGTTGTAATCACCATGTGTGCATTACCGGTCGTTCTTGCTTTTGTTTTCCGCGATATGGGAAAAACACTGGCAGTTTCCATGGTTCTGTTTTTTCTTATGATTTTTTTGATGAATGGGCAACATGCAGAAAGTCTGATAAGAATATTGCCCATGGGACAGCTTCGATTAATTGCATTACAAAAGTTTGACAGGACAACGGTTCCGTTAAGCCTGGATTTTCTGTGGATGTTTATTTTGTATTACAGTGCCGGTCGCATTTTTTTACATGCAGATTTGAAATAGTGGGAGGTGTTTAGGATGGAAAAATTATTAAAGATGGAGAAATACCAGTTTTTGCATAATTTCGTTTACTGGTGTGGGATGATCGGAATATTTGTTCTGGGCTTTTTTACCGCCGATACCTATGTGCCGGAAGTTATGGGACCGGCAGGAGGAAAGGCATCTTCCCTTGCAGATATTTTTAACGGAATGGTGTATGATTCTACGTTTCTCCTTATCATTATTTCGGGGCTTCTTGCTTTGAGTTTCGGACAGGAATTTTCCGGGAGAACCATAACGCTCGAAGTCAGTGCCGGACATTCCAGAAGCAAAATTTTTACGGGTAAAATCATATCCTATCTGATCGCTTTTCATATCATGGCGCTTGTGTATCCGGTTGCAGGATGTATCAGAGAATTTGGAAAGTTTGGTATGGAAGATGGTGGGGTATTTTTTTATAATGTAACAAAAGCAATCGTTTATTCGCTTCTGTTAAATAGCGGGATCTTTCTGATTGCAATCTTAATTTGCTGTTATTTGCAAGATGTTGTGAGAGCAACTTCTGTTACGGCAATTATTATTTTTGCACTTAGTCTTTATCTCGGATATGGAATGATGCTGCAATTGCCGGTAGCGTTTTTACCGGTTTATCAGATCCGGGTCGTTGTCAGCAGGAACACATTTTTTCAGCCGGCTGCTATTCTGGCAGGGGTGATATGGTCGGGCATACTGATATTGCTTTCGTGGATAAAATTTCGTAAATGTGACTTGAAATAGATGGAGGAAAGATGTCTGAAATAAAATGGTTTTTATTGCTTCTGGCAGTGGGATTCCTGATATTATTATTCCGACATATACAGCTGAAAAAACAAATTCGTAATCTTTCCGGTCAGGTGAAGGAATGGAATCGCGGAAATTCCGGACAGATGATAGACATTTCCCTGATGGATAAAGATTTAGAACACCTGGCAGCTATACTGAATCTTTATAATATCAGGCAGAGACAGGCCGTAGCGAAAACCTTACGTCATGAAGAACATTTAAAAGAATCTGTTGCAAATATATCACATGATCTGCGTACGCCGCTAACGGTTATTCTTGGTCATTTACAATTGTTACAAAAAGAAGATTTAGAGCCGGCGCAGGCCAAACGCATCGCAGTTGTCCTGCATAAAGCAGAAAAAATGAAGGAACTGGTGGAAGCATTTTATGACCTTTCTGTTTTAGAGGAACAGCAGACCGTTCCCAGTAAAGAAACGTTTAATTTTTCCAACATGCTCATAGATCTGATAACGGAACATGCACCGGCATTAGAAAAAAAGAATATTATACCGGAAATAAAACTGCCAGATTATTCCATCTACATATATTCAGACCGGAATATGGTAGAGCGGATTTTGCAAAACCTGTTGACAAATGCAATGAAGTATTCGGCAGGGAACATAAAAATAACACTTATGCAGAAATCGGATGGCGGTATCCGGTTTATGATGGAAAATCCAGTGAGTGACAGCTTGCAAATTGATGGTAACAGGCTGTTTGACCGCTTTTATACAGGGGATAACTCACGACACGATGGAAGTACGGGGGTGGGGCTTGCGGTAGTTAAGGCTCTCGTTCTGGCTCTTGATGGTAATGTAGGAGCAAGCGTACAGGACAATAACCTCAAGATTATTCTTGAATTATAAAGTATTGAATTAAAAATAATAAGAGTTTATTTTGCGGAATTCTTTAAAGCCTGAATTTGTTCCACGGAAAGTCCGGTAATTTCAGAATCCGAATATTTACCGGAGGAAAGCATACGACGGGCAGATGTTGTAATGCCTTGTTCAATGCCTTGTTCAATGCCTCGTTCAATGCCCTGCTGAATGCCAGTTTCCAGCCCCTCGCGGTATTTCTCGTCATAAGCCATTTGCAGCGTCATGTAGTCATGCCTCCATTTCTCATTGCGCTTGGCAGATTCCACAGCCTTGGAGAGATCTTGTGTAAAAGAATCTTCCGGCTGTCTGCCATCAATAAAGTTAAGCAGCCGTTTCAGTTCCGGCCGAACATCATCAAAAATTCCTTTCGTATTTAAAATGATTTTCTGTGTGCCATCGTTAAGAGGCAGATTCGGATCTTCCACGCAGCGGTTTTCAAAAGTATACACATGCCTGCCGATATGGAACGGATCAAAGGTGCAGACAAAGATCACAAAACTTTGTTTCAACTGCGTGTAATCTTAATATTCAGTATAGTTTCCAGAAACGGTTTACAATATTTGGGATCGCGCATAACAATCCCAAACATAAAATCATCACTAATGGTAAGGTCTTCGAACTTTTTGCTCTTGTACATTTTCTTCTCCTTTGTAGTGGCGGAGAGGAAAACGTGTGATATAGCGGCTGTTCTTCTATCAAGATTGTAACATGGAAGCCCCCCAGCTTTCAATATCTGAAAATAAAAACAATAATAAAATAATAACTGAATTTTTGCTCTGCACGAAATTCCTCTCCAATATTTAATTGTTTCGTACACATGGAAAAAAACGGATGAAATATCCGGTGAAATGCAGCGGTATATAAATTTAGCTGCAAATTCGAAATGTGTAAAGAAAATATAGCATGGAAGAAACATATGCGCAATAGGAAAACAGGACTAAAATTAAGACGTCACAAAATCTTCACAAAAAATTAGCACTCGATACTTGATAATGGAAGTCGATTTTTGCCCTGTCTTGTGTATCCCGGAAGTGCCTGTTTTACAGGCTTTCCGGGGCATCAGCCATTTTGTCTGGTATTGTAAAGCAGTGTCAGATTTGTCGTAAATGTCGTAAATTTGTGGTCAAAAAATGATGAGAAATGGAGAGTGCTAATAAAATGAAATTAACGTATACAAATGTAAATGGATATCTGATCCCGAATCTTACCAATAAATCCGGTGAGCAGATGGAGCAACTTGGCAAGTATGGTTTTCTTCGCAGAGATTATCTGAAAAACTATCGAAATTCAACCTATCAGGTGATGCTTTTACAGGATACCATTGGAGAGCATCTTCTGGAAGTGGACAAGGCAGCCAGAGAACGGGAAGAGGTAATACTGAAACAGTTAGAAGAAAAAGAACCATTGCCGGATAAAGAGAAAGATCAGATTGCCTGGGTAAGAGCTGCTAATCAACACAAAGCAATTGCAGAAGAGATTATTCTCAAGGAATTGATTTATGTTTAAATGAAGGTGATGAGGTCGTGGATTGCGACCTCATTATTGTATGAAAAATAGCAGTAGGCAGAATGAGAAAAATAGGGTAAAATGGGAACATGGATTTTGGGAACTCATAAGAAATGATTGTGCGGTAAAGTAACTTGAAATGCCAGTTTGGCATTTCAAGTTATAGAGGAGATGGAATGGCGGATCAGAAAGTAAGAGAAATGGAACCAGTGGAAACACAAATAGTTGAAATCATGCCACCGGACGTTGAAAATCTGATTTATGTAGTAAGAAACAAACAAACAAGTCATGGTGGATAGTGATCTGGCAATGCTTTATCAGGTAGAAACGGGAGCGTTAAACAGAGCCGTTGATGGTCAGATATATGATGCATTCAGCTTATTGATAGGACTGATTCAGAAAGCAGAAATGGAAATTGTTCTGGTAGATGGATATGTGGATGTAGGAACATTAAATATTTTGTCAAAGAAGAAAGAAAATGTGGCGGTGACAGTTTATACACAGCAACGGACAAAATTATCTCAAACAGATGTAGATAACTTTAATGCACAGTATCCTAAACTGGATGTGAAGTACACAAGAGCATTTCATGATCGTTTTTTAATTCTTGATAAAACGAAAGCATATCATGTGGGTGCGTCTTTGAAGGATGCAGGTAAAAAATGTTTTGGAATTAATCTGATTGAAGATGCAGGTATTGTAAGAGATATTTTACAGAGATTGGAATTGGAAACAGAAGAATAGAAAAGTAAGTTATGCAGAAAGGCGTGAGTCATAAGAATATGGCTTGCGTCTTTTTCTGTCTGGAAAGGAAGTGGGGAGCATATGGCACAGTCTTTTGGAACTCTTGAATTTGCAGGCGAAAGCGAGCCAGTCTTTGAAAGAGATAAAAATAACCGCAGGGTCTTAGCCAGACGAAGCTATAACCTTTATTCTGACGTACAGAAAGGCGAAAATGTTGTCGTGGAAATTCCCGTGCAGGCTGGCGAAAAGAAGTTCAGGTATGAGCAGAAAGTAAAACTTGTCAATCCGAAGTTATACGGCAGAGGTTATGCAATCGGGGATATGGGACATACCGATTATGTGTTAGTTGCTGATGATATTGTAGCAGTTGAAGAAAAGTAAAGGAGTGAAGAATTTATGAGATTATCAAACGGGTTTGTTATTGACAAAGAGAAAACATTTGGAGAATTAAAATTTACAGCGGTGCGTGATGTGTTCTTACAGAATGAGGACGGGACACCGAGTACCCAGCTTAAAAAGCGTATCTATGATTTGAAGTGCAGTCTGCATGGTGGAATTATCCCCGTGTCCGTACCGCCAGAAGTACCGTTAAGGGAATTTCCGTACAATGCAGTCGTGGAGCTTGTCAATCCAGTAGCCGATACGGTATCACGAAAGACCTATACGGGTGCAGATGTGGACTGGTATGTAAAGGCAGAGGATATTGTATTGAAGAATAAAGGAAACCAGAACGCAGGAAGTCCACAGAACCATACACCGCAGGGACAGCCGAAAAAATAAAAATTCTCCTCATAAGTTAGAAAAATAGAGGTACTCTCCCGTTAGTAGATTGCCTACCTTATCGTAAATGGTTAAAATAACGATAGGAGGTGGCACAAATGTATCAAATCAACAATGAAAAATTTGGACAATTTTTAGCCGAAGTGCGAAAAGAAAAACAAATGACACAAAAGGACTTAGCAGATAAGTTGTTTGTGTCGGATAAAACAGTTAGTAAATGGGAACGTGGAAACAGTATGCCAAATGTTACATTACTTATCCCTATTGCTGATATACTTGGTATTACAGTAACAGAACTTTTACAAGGAGAAAAATTAAAAGAGAACAAGACATTAAATAGTGATGTGGTAGAAACTCTTGTTGTAAACTCGTTAGACTTGTCGTTGCGTGATACAATTCATCAACGAAAAAAGAACTGGATATTTGCATTTCTTATCTCAATCGGTGTGGTAGTTATAGAGGCAATATTATTAACTGTTTCTGGAATTTCCATAGAACAAATGGGAGATAGTTTGTATATATCTTTGTTAATGCTTTTGTTTGCAAGTTGGCTTTGCATTTTTGCGAAAGAATTATTACCGACATATTATGATACAAATAAAGTTAATTTTGTATCACAAGGAATTTTCAGAATACACATGGCAGGGCTATCTTTTAATAATGCAAACTGGGGATATGTATTAACAGTATTTAGAGTATTTACATTAGGAACTGCTATTCTATATCCTATTATTTGCTATATCAGTTTTTTAGTTGGTGGCATTTCATTATGGAATACTGTAAAATATCCAGCTATAATTATTTTGCTGATAGGAATGTTAGTAACAACCTATATTGTTGGGAAAAAACACGAATAATGATATAAGCAGTTAGTCTTAGGATTGACTGCTTTTTTCTTACCCAGAAAGGAGTGATTGATTTATGCGTAAGATTTGGAACAAAGGACACCGTATCAGAGCCAGCGACAAGCACCTTGTCTACCATTTTTCCATAGGAACGCTTCTGTTTATATTCGTGGCGGTTCTTCTGCTACTGAATATAAAACAGCTCATGCGTACCGATTGGGAGCATTTCAGCTTGTTAGAAAACGGCTTGACGCTCTCCCCTTACAACTTCATAACCATACTGATAGCGACTGGTGTTTGTGCATTGGTCGCTTTTCTGTATTACCGTTTCTGTTACGACAGTTTCAAGAAGCTCCTGCACCGTCAAAAGCTGGCACGAATGATACTGGAAAATAAGTGGTATGAAGCCGATACCGTACAAGACAGCGGTTT
>ERZ833963.2615-NODE-2615-length-16667-cov-5.587708_pt1 | contig 16667 bp, 15 predicted proteins | sample MGYA00519693_ERZ833963 | MGnify/ENA primary metagenome ERZ833963 (study PRJEB31850, sample SAMEA3708748) | human gut metagenome | biome: human gut; feature: human-associated habitat; material: faeces | place: China | collected 2014 ... | reverse complement strand
CAATTGCGAAGTTAAATATAGTGTATCATTTTCAACACTTATTTAAAACATAGCCTTCTTTTAAAATCTGTGCTTGCTCATTTTTAAATTTAATTGCATTGACAGGACATACACGAGCACAAGCATAACAGCTCTTGCATTTTGTTTTTCTAAAATTAACATACCACATAAGTTTTCCTCCAAGGATATAAAATTTTCCCAACCTCAGAGCATTATAGTTTTTAAATAACCCCAAATAAAGACAGCCTCTAAATAGATAATATATTTCAATTATACTATAAATTAAAAATTTAACAATTTCGAAATTGTTATTACCGTATAAAAAAATTCACTTTGTTCATATCGCCAACGAATCAAAGATTCCGTTGCTTAAAATTAAAAAAGCCAGCATATTTGCTGACTTTAGTTAATTAAGCTTTTTTTACTACTGAAGATTTAAGTTTCATAGCTCCGAAACCATCTATTTTACATTCTATATCATGTCCGTCAGCAGCATCTGGAACTAATCTTATGTTTTTAACTTTAGTTCCTATTTTTATTGAAGAAGAAGCTCCTTTAACTTTTAAGTCTTTAACAACTGTTACAGAGTCTCCGTCGTTTAAAACGTTTCCGTTAACGTCTTTTATTACGTTTTCTTCTTCTTGAGCACTTGGATTCCACTCGTGAGCACATTCTGGGCAAACTAAAAGTGATCCATCTTCATAAGTGTATTCAGAATTGCATTTTGGGCAATTTGGTAAATTTTCCATTATAAGGTCCTCCTAAAATTTGAGTATTCGAAATTATATAATACCATAGCATAGGTTTTACTTCAAATAATAATTTATGCTATATAGTAAATTATATTTATTTTATGAAATACAAATATTATATTTAATAGTATTTTAAATAATATTTTATAAAACTTAAATATAATCTTGTATAACTTTCCAATCTTCAACTAATTTTTCAAGTGAAAATCTAGCATTTGCAGGGCTAGTAGAAGGAAGCTTAATAGCTTTTAAGTTTGTATTTTTTTCACAATACTTTTTATAAAGCTCAAATGACTTTCCACCATTACAAAATATCTGTTTTATATCGCAAGTATCTATAATTTTGTTTAAATCATTGGCAACTACATTTTTTATACTGCTATCACTAGAACCTTCAATATCACAACTCGCAATAACATCCCAAAGAGCAATATTATTATCTAATAAAAAATCTTTCTTTTCATCTATAGTAATAGGTGTATCTTTATCTAATACTGATGATAAAACCTTCCAAAATCTATTTTGTGGGTGATGATAGAAAAATTGACTTTCTCTAGATTTTACTGATGGGAAAGAGCCTAAAATCAATATTTTAGAATTTTGGTTGTAAATTGGAGGAATTTCATGTTTTACGTTTTCCATATTAAAAATCCTTTCTAAAATAATAAATCTTAATTTAATAATACAAGCTATTGATAAAGTGTCAAGATGGGTGATTTTTAGGATTTGGTAAATATAACTAAATGACAAAAAACGATAAACTTTGACAAAACTTAGTTAAATAATGTAAAATAGAAAAATGGGTATATTTTCAAAGATAGATAAAATATATGAAATGATATATCCATAAAAAGATATTAGGAGAGAAGAGTATGAGTATAAACAAAAATTACATTGTAGCAACTGCTATGATGGCATCAGTAGCTTTACCATTGATGAATGTATCACATGTAGATGCTGCTACTGATATGAGAACTGTTACGGCTTCATCACTAAATTTTAGATCAGGGCCATCGACTAGTCATAGCATAATTGGCTCATTACAAAAAGGACAACAAGTAGAGTACATAAGCGAATCAGGAAGTTGGGCAAAAGTAAAATATAATGGAGTTACAGGATATGTACATGGAGATTATTTAACAAAAAGTACATCGACTGGTATATCAACAAGCCAAGGTACTACTCAATATGTAAATTCAACATCAGGGCTTAACGTTAGAAGTGGAGCTGGAACAACTTATTCTAAATTAGGTACACTTGAATACAAAGAAAAAGTAACAGTGTTATCTACATCTAATGGATGGGCAAAAATAAACTACAATGGTCAAACTGGATATGTAAGTAGTTCATACTTACAAACTACAGTACCAGGTGGTACAACTAGTGAAAATAATAATAGTAGTACAACAACTACTGTTAAATATGTAAATGCAACATCAGGACTTAATGTTAGAAGTGGAGCTGGAACAAGCTATTCTAAAATAGGTTCATTAGATTATAAAGAAAAAGTAACAGTATTATCTACATCTAATGGATGGGCAAAAATAAACTACAAAGGACAAGCTGGATATGTAAGTAGTTCATATTTACAAAGTACAGTTCCAAGTGGTTCAACTAGCAACAGTGGAAGCAACAACTCTGTATCAGCAAGTGCTAGTTCTGTAATAGCATATGCAAAAACTTTATTAGGTAAACCATATGTATGGGGTGCTCAAGGGCCAAACAGTTTCGACTGTTCAGGATTTACATACTATGTATTTAAAAATAAAGCTGGTATAATACTTCCAAGAACATCAAGTGCACAAAGTAAATATGGAACATATGTAAGTAGAAACAACTTAAGAGCTGGAGATTTAGTATTCTTTGATACTAATGGAGCAAATAATGGACAAGTTTCACATGTTGGATTATACATAGGAAATGGACAAATGATACATGCATCTTACAGCCAAAAGAAAATAGTTATTGATAACTTCAATAGTAGCTATTTCAAAAGAACTTTTGTAAACGGAAGAAGAGTTTTATAAGACGAAATTTCGTTATAAAAACATAATTGATAAAAATAATTGATTAACTTATAAATTTAATTTAGTGAATTAGCGGTATAACAAAACTTTGTTATACCGCTTTTAATATATTTAAATTAAAATATGTAAAAGGATGTTTTCAAACGATAAAAACTATGGAGTTAATCTATAGTTTGGATATAAAAGAACAAAATAATGAAATGAAGTAAAAAAATGTAAAAATACAATTGACAAATATTATATACACATACTATAATGAATACATAGAAAATTAAGTTACAAAATTTATGTTTGAACAACTTAAGTATTGTCATTAAACTAGTGGTGAGTTTATGACAGTTAACTATTCTGTAAATTTTTTCTAACTTAATTCATATTCTACTTTCCCCAAAGTTAGAATTTTTAAAACAATAACGACCCCGTCTTATACTACGGAAGTATAAGACAGATTTTATAGCGACCATGCCCAAATGGTTGCTATTTTTTTGTAAAAAACATGGCAAGAAAACTCACCATGTTTTATTCGTATGTTTTGTGGATAAATGGAATTTGGAATTTTATTAGACATTCGCCTTCATTTACAAAATAAAGTGAAGTATCTAGATATTTTATGAATCCAGGATAGATAGGATTTAGATTTTTAAAGTTTATCCAGTCGATAAGGTTTTCAAAATATTCATCAAAAGTATCTTTAGATAATTTTGTTATAGTTTCTATATAACTCGATTCGGGAATAATCAATATATCGTGTAAATCTTTATTTAACTCAAATTCTTCAGGTGTAATTTCTGTATAATAATCTTGGTCGTTTGAAATTTTGCCTAGCTCAAAAAAGTCAAACAGCCCCAAAGAATCAAATTCCTTTCCATAAAATGCAAATACAAATTTATCTATAACTTCTAAGAAATTATGAGAAGTATCTAATAAGTTTTTCTTTGAAATACAGCATTGATTTTCTTTGACTGAATTTTTTATTTTTTTGAAATATCTCGTTTTATATGTTTTTACTAAGGGAACATTGATCATTAAGTTACTAGAATTTACTTCTTGTAAAGTATCTTTAAAAACTTTTTCTATCTTTTTTATTGAGGCTATTTTTTCTAATAGTACTTTGTGGTGATGTTTAAGAATTGTCTGTTGAACCTCAATATCTGAATGTAGTAGTGATTTAATATCGTTTATAGATAAGTCTAAATCACGCAAAGTTTTAATATGATTAATTATTGAGATATCTGCAATAGTATAATACCTATAGCGATTATTTGGATTTTTTTTAGATTGTATCAAACCTATTTTATCGTAATATCTCAATGTATCGATAGATAGACCTGTAATTTGTGAAGTCTCACTTATATTAAAAGTTAAATCTTTCATTTGAATGTCTCCTACTAATTATTTAAAAATATTTGTAAAATCAGGTTGACTATGGAGTAACTCCATAGTTTACTATATAAGTATAGAAAAAATAGAAAAATTAGTCAAATTGTAATTGGTTATATTATAATAGTTTTATTTATTTTGTTATTGTTTTAAAATTTCATTTTGGGGAAAGTGAATATGTTTTGTGCGGGGAAGGTTGTATCTTTATGATACAGCCTTCTATTAGTTTTAGAGAAAAATTATATTATAAGTCTTTGAATAAATATATTATTGGTGTAAAATATATCTAAATAAAAATTATTTATTAATTATATTAAATAATATAAAATTACCGCTTGGTAAAATAAAAAATTGGGAGATAGATATGAAGAAGAATTACGACATAATAGCATTCGATTTAGACGGAACAATAACTGCTTCTGATAGAGGTATAACTAACTCTATGAAGACAGCCCTTAGACATTTTGGGATAGAAAAAGATGCAGAGTCATTAAAAAGACATATAGGTCCATCATTAACAGAGACTTTCAGAGAATATGTAGGTGATGACGAAGAACAAATACAACTAGCAATAAAAAAATATAGAGAATATTATGTTGCTGGAGGTATGCTAGAAAACGAAGTATACGAAGGTGTGGAAGAAACTCTACAAGAAATAAGAAATAGAGGAAAGAAAATAGTATTAGCATCTTCAAAACCAATGGTATATTGTGAACAAATACTAAAACACTACGGTTTAGACAAATACTTCGATTTTATAGGTGGAAGTAACTTAGATGAAACTCGTTGTAAAAAAGTAGAAGTTATATCTTTCTCACTAGAAAATATAGGAGAAAATCCAGGAGCAAACGTGCTTATGGTTGGGGACAGAGAGTACGACATATTAGGAGCAAAACAATTAGAAATGGACTCAGTAGGTGTTTTATTCGGATATGGAAACAAAGACGAATTACAAGAAGCTGGGGCTACTTATATAATAGATAAAATGACTGATCTTTTAGAGATAGTTTAATTTATATACAAAAGTGTAGGTTTATATATATAAATTTACACTTTTTCTATACTATAAAATATATAAAAGAAGGTGTTTTATATGATACAACCAGAAGTTAATTATGACGAAAAAAGCGTTTTTTACATAGATGATATTATAAGTGGATTATTTGAAGATGAGGCAGTATTTCTTGATGAAAAGTCGCTTGATTTTAAAGATTGTAGATTTAATAAAATGGTATTTGCAGAATCAAAAATGATAAAATCAGATTTTACAAATGTGATTTTTGAAAAATGTGATTTATCGAATGTGGATTTTACAGATTCGTCAATACACAGAGTAATATTTAAAGACTGCAAGATGACAGGTGTGAATATGGTTGATTGCAGCCTAAAATACATACAAATAATAAACTCAAAGTGCGATTATTTAAATTTGAGTTTTTCAAAACTAGAAGAAGCGGCATTTGAAGAAAGCCAGCTTATTTCAAGTGTATTAAATGAATGTAAATTAAAAAAAGTAAAGTTTGATAATTGTAATTTGTCAAACAGCGAAATATTTAATACTAAATTAAAAGGTATAGATTTTTCCACTTCAAATATACAAGGTGTATCTTTTAATTTAGATAACCTAAAAGGTTGTAAATTAAATACATATCAAGCGATAGATATATCAAAACTTTTAGGCATAATAATAAAAGATTAATTATTTTTTACTTTTTTATGATTTTTAATATAAAAATAAGTAATAGTTACAGGCAATAATATTATTAAAATTATTTCTAAAATTAATAAACACAATATATAATGATTGCCACATATTATGCCTAGAGGAAGAAAAACTATACTACTAGACATCCAATATGAACCTAAATTTTGGTGGATTTTTGCCCAAATTTCATTATCCATAAAATACACAGGTATTTTAATAGAAAATGTTGAGTTACGAGTACAATTTGAGAAAATATATCCTAAAAATATAAAAATAAAACATATTATACAGCTCAGCAAATTATAAAAATTGAATTTAGATAAAAAATCTTCTCCTTTAAGTGAAATAAATAATTCGAGCATGCTCAAAAGATTTATCGATATAAGGAATAACATAGTTGCAGCATCGCTTACGTTTTTTTCTGATTGTGATTCAAATTTTTCAACAAATACCCTAGGTTTAAAATAAGTAAAAGCCGCTAGTAAAAATGGAATTATTAGTACTTTTCCTTTATGGTCCCAGTTTGCAATTTCTCCTACAGTTGTGTAATGGGAGGGAACTTGCTCTGGAATATAAGTATATATAAAAAGAGTTATAATCAGCGGTGCAAACCCAACCAAGTAATATATAGATTTTTTAAATAAAAGTTTTTTATTTTTACTTTGCATATATAATGTATTCCTCCAAATATTATAATATTATTTATTATAATATATCTTAAAAAGAAATACATTAAAAAATATAAAATTAGTACAGTATAGGAGACATCAAAAATGTTTAAACAAATATCTAATGAATTATTAAATTTTATAAAAAACAGCCCAAGCTGTTACCACGCAATAGATAACATGAAACAGATCTTAGATGAAAATGGATTTTGTGAAGTTGTAGAAGGCAAAAATTGGACGATTAAAGAAGGCGGAAAATACTATGTAATTAGAAATAATTCGTCATTAATAGCATTCAAAATTCCAAATAAAGACTTTAAAGGATTTAATATAGTATCGAGCCACAGTGATTCGCCTACTTTCAAAATAAAAGAAAACCATGAAATTGAAGTTGATAAAAAAATGGTTAAACTTAATGTTGAAAAATACGGTGGGATGATATTTTCAACTTGGTTTGATAGACCACTTTCAGTAGCAGGTAAAATCGTCGTAAGAGAGGGAAATAAATTTGTATCTAAATTAGTTAATATAGATAGAGATTTAGTTATTATCCCTAATTTAGCAATACACTTTAATAGAAATATAAATGATGGATATAAATACAATGCTCAAAACGATATGTTGCCGTTGTTTGGAGATATAAATGCAAAAGGAAGACTAATGTCATTAGTTGCACAAAATGCAGGCGTATGTGAAGAAGATATCTTAGGTAGTGACTTATTCCTTTATAACAGAATGAGCGGGAGTATATGGGGTGCTGATGAAGAGTTTATATCTTCACCAAAGTTAGACGACCTTCAATGTGCTTTTTCATCATTAAAAGGATTCTTAGCTGGAGAAAACAAAGATACAGTACAGGTATGTGTTGTATTTGATAATGAAGAAGTGGGAAGTCTTACAAAACAAGGTGCAGAGTCGACTTTCTTAGCAGACACATTAAAAAGAATCAACAACACTATGGGAAGAGATAAGCAAGATTTTTATAAAGCAACAGCAAACAGCTTTATGATATCTGCTGATAATGCACATGCAGTTCATCCTAATTATGCGCAAAAGTCAGACCCAACAAATAGACCGTATATGAATGAAGGAATCGTTATAAAATTCAATGCAAACCAAAAATACACTACTGATTCAGTATCAGCAGCTATATTTAAAAGTCTATGTGAAGAAGTTGATGTACCTTATCAAGTATTTACGAATAGATCAGATATGGCAGGAGGTTCAACACTTGGAAATATTTCAAATTCACAAGTATCACTAAATAGTGTAGATATTGGACTAGCACAACTTGCTATGCATTCATCATATGAAACAGGTGGAATAAAAGATACATATTACTTAGTTAAAGTTATTGAAAACTTCTACAACAGTTCTATAATTCAAGAGGATTATAGAGTTCTTAGCATAAATAAATAAGTTTAAACTAAATATATTTTCGTAGATAATAAAAGTTAGAAAAAATACTACTCTTTACTTTGACTAAATAAAATATGCTATAATATATATGACAAATATTACAAGGGGGAATTCAAATGGATTTATTTGAAGCATTAAAAGGAAGAAGAAGTGTTCGTTCATATAAAGATGAACAAATAAAAGACGAAGAACTAAATAAAATATTAGAAGCAGGTGAATATGCTGCAACAGGAATGGGAAGACAGTCTCCCAAAATGATAGTAGTTCAAGATAAAGAAACTATAGCACAATTATCAAAAATGAACGCTAAAGTATTTGGAAAAGAAGACATAGATCCATTTTATGGAGCACCAACAGTAGTTGTTGTGCTAGCAGACAAAAATATGCCAACATGCGTAGAAGATGGAAGCTTAGTAATGGGCAACTTAATGAACGCAGCTTATGGATTAGGAGTAGGTTCTTGTTGGATTCACAGAGCAAAAGAAGAATTTGAAAGTGAAGAAGGTAAGGCACTTCTTAAAAAATGGGGCGTAGAAGGAGATTACATAGGAGTTGGCCACTGTATATTAGGATATGCAAAAGACGAACCAAAACCAGCAGCACCTCGTAAAGAAGGATATGTAGTTAGAGTTTAATAATTTAAGTTTAATATATGAAATGGATTTCGATTTTCGAAATCCATTTTTTTAATTCTAAGGAAATTATAATGTTTAGAACAAACTGCTTGTGGTGTATAATATAAATAGTTTTTTTTACTACAATGATTAAAAAGTAGTTCATAAAATTTTGATAAAATACATTTTAATAAATAAAAATGTTAAAAATAAAACATACGGGATTATGAAAAAACAGAAAGGGTTTAATTATGACAAAAAAACTTTTTTACAATGGAGATATATTAACTCTTGAAGATGAATTATATGCAGAAGCTGTTTTAGTAGAAGACGGAAAAATTAAAGCAGTAGGAAAAAAAGAAGAACTTACAAATCAAAATGAAGATGCTGAGATGATAGACTTAGAAGGAAAGACTTTAATGCCATCATTTATAGATGCACACAGTCACTTCTTCGGATATGCAAACAGCAAATTACAAGTATCACTAGAAGATGCAGTTGATTTTGAAGATATAGCAAATAGAATAAAAACTTTTATAGAAAAAAACAACGTTCCAGAAGGTGTGTGGATAAGTGCGAATAACTTTGACTACAACACATTAGCAGAGAAAACTTACCCGAGAATAGATTTTTTAGATGAAGTTGTGCCAAACAATCCACTTATAATATCAAATAAATCTGGACACAACGGACTTGTTAACTCTCTTGGGATGAAGGAATTAGGAATAACAATAGACACTCCAGACCCAGAAGGTGGAATAATATTTAAAGAAAATGGCAAACTTAACGGATACCTTGAGGAAAATGCATTTATAAACAACGTTCAAAGAGTTCCAATGGCATCAACAGAAGACCTTATGAAAGCAGTACTTAAGGCACAAGATGACTATGCATCTTACGGAATAACAACAATGCAAGAGGGTATGGTAGTTCCTCTATTAGCAGATTTACTAGCATATATGGCACATGCGAAGATGATGAAAATAGACTACATAGCATATGTAGATATAAGAGAAAGAGAAAAAATCTTTGCGAAACTTCAAGGATGCATAAATAAATACAATAACCACCTTAAAATAGGAGGATTCAAAACTTTCCTAGATGGTTCACCACAAGCTAGAACTGCTTATATGAGAACTGACTATCAAGGTGAAGAAGGATACAGAGCTTATCCAGTTATGAGTGGAGAAGAATTAGAAAGCTTAATCGAAATAGCATTAAAAGAAAATATGCAAATATTAGCTCACTGTAATGGAGATGCAGCTGTTGCTCAATATTTAGAACAATATAAAAAAGCAAAAGAAAACTTAAATACAGATAATGATATAAGACCAGTTATAGTACATGCTCAACTTATGGGGCTTGATCAATTGCCAGAAGTTAAAAAACTAGGAATGATACCATCATTCTTCGTGGCTCACGTTTACCATTGGGGCAACATCCACGTTCAAAACTTCGGACTGCAAAGAGCGAGCCAAATATCTCCTGCAAAAGCAGCATTAGATTTAGGAATTAAATTTACATTCCACCAAGACGCTCCAGTTATCGAGCCAAACATGCTTGAAACTATATGTATAGCTTGTAACAGAAAAATGAAAGACAACACAGTATTAGGTGAAGATCAAAGAATACCAGTACTTGCTGCTATAGAAGCAGTTACAAAAAACGCAGCTTATCAATATTTTGAAGAAGATATAAAAGGAACAATAAAAGAAAATAAATTAGCCGACTTAGTAATACTTGATAAAAATCCATTAAAAGTCGATGTAGACGATATAAGAAACATAAAAGTATTAGAAACTTTCAAAGAAGGAAACTCTATATATAAAGCGTAGAAATAATAAATTATATTTTTAAAAAATAAGGGATATATATAGATATAATTTATAAAATTAAAAATAAAATATCAACAAATAATAATTTCAATAAAAAGAGCTCAATTTGCTTTAGTAAAGGAGCTCTTTTTATATGGGAAGATAATTTACATCTCTTTTAAAATTTTACAAATAATGTATAATTAGATATAACTTAATTCTATTAGACATACATACTATAAAAATGGAAAAATACTTTATATTATATCGCTAAAAGGAATTTATATTGTAAATGAAGAAAACATAATTGATTATATAAAAAAGAGGTGGATTAAGATGTTTGATAAAGCTTATGTTACAAAAGATATTGAACAAATGAAGCTAGATGACAGAAATTTTCCTAATATAATTGAATTAGGTTTTACAAGCCATGGTAGTGATTTATGTGGGGTTATGTTGACACCGCAAGGAAAGGGACCTCACCCAACAGCAATACTATTGCATGGGTTTCCAGGATATGACGACCCGATAGATTTAGCTCATGCTCTTAGACGATGTGGTATGAATATACTGCGATTTCATTATAGGGGGAGTTGGGGTGTAAAAGGTAGTTTTTCATTTAGTAATTGTATGGAAGATGTAAAAAGTGCTATTGATTTTTTGACAGATGAAAAGTCAGTAAAAGAATTTGACATAGATACAAATAATTTATTTTTAATAGGGCATAGTATGGGCGGTTTCTTAACTTTAAATTACGCATGTGATAAAAGGATAAAGGCATCTGTGGCAATAAGTCCATATGATTTTGGGCTTATTGGGAAAATAGGCAATTATAATCAAAAGGAAAAAGACGAGGCATTTGAGATGTATAAGACAGCACTAGTACCATTAAACAATACAAGTGCAGAAATACTGATGCAGGAATGTCTTGATAATGGGGATAAGTGGAACCTTCCAGATAAGGCAAAATCTCTATCTAATGAAGAAATACTGATAACTATAGCAAGTAGAGATGTTGTGAGCAAAAGATATTTGCATCACGATATTTTAGCAAGTGAGATTAAAAAATATAATAATAATTTGACTGAAAAGTTTATTGATACAGACCACTCTTATTCTGACAAGCGAATTTTGTTGGCAAAGACTATTGCTCAGTTTTTAGAACAACAAATAAATAAAAAATAAATTAAAAACTACAGATAAATCAGCATGTATCTATCTTAAAAAAGTAATATGCAATACGGAATATAATTTGAGGATGTGAAAAAATGAAAGTTGCTTTAATTGCTCCATTATATACAGCAAATATTGTAAAGGATATTGTAGACAAAAATATAGTTGATATAGATTTAGATATTATAGTTTATAGCAATTATTTAAAAGCGGTTGAAATAGTAAAAAAATCACAAAAAAAGTATGATGCTCTGATGTTTGCAGGAGTAGTCGTATATAAATTTGTAAAATTATACGTAAAGGAAGAATGTATATGGGGATATTTCCCTTTGCATGAAAGCTCCCTATCATCTGCTTTATTAAAAGGATTATATGAAAACAAAAATATAAAAAATCTGAGTATAGATACATATTCTAAAGAGTTGATTAAAGAAGTTTATAATAGTATCGGTATAGATATGGATGAAGTAAATCTTATGCTTTATAATGTAAAATTCAATAATAAAAATACGACTGAAGATGCACTTAATTTTCATAGGAATAACTTAAAAAATGACGAAAATGTATGTATTGTGACATCATTAAGTGATGTAAATAAACAATTTGACTCAGATGGAATAGATAATTATATGGCTATCCCGACAAAGAGTATTATAATAGAGAGTTTCCAAAATATATATCTAAGATATATAGCTAAAATAAATACTAATTGTAGGGTTGTAGCTATATTTGTTCATATAGATTTTCCTGATGACTACTCTATAATAAGTCGAAATGAGTATTATTATATTAAAGAAAAAAATAAAGTCACAGAATTGATTTATGAGTTTGCAAATAAGATAGAGGCTGCTGTTATCGAATTTAGTTATAATACATATATATTGATTGCAACAAAGACAATATTAGAAACAGAGACAGAGAATTATACAAATATAGAACTTTTAAAATCTATTGAAGACAACTCATTAAACAGAATTTCTATGGGGATTGGATATGGAAAGACAGCTAGTGAGGCAAAATATAAGGCTAATGAAGCTATTATAAAGGCCAAACGATGTAAAAATGAGAATGTTGCATATATAATTTATGAAGATGGAAAGGCTATAGGACCTATAAAATCTAAAAATAAAGAGAGAAGTGAAGTTAAGATAGACGATAGATTGATGAAAATAGCTCAAATAACAAATGTAAGTGTGAAAAAGATACTTTGTTTTTATAATGCAATAAATACATGTAAAAAAGATAGGTTTACAGCAGAGGAATTGTCAAAGCAGTGTGATATGTCTTATAGAACAGTAAATAGAACGATTAATAAGTTAGAAAAGTACGGATATATTGAGGTGGTTGGGAAACATTTTGAAGATGGATCAGGTAGACCGAGAAGAATAATAAAATTTAATATATACATATTTTTTTCATTATTTTTGAATTTTTATAATTAATTATATATAAATTCTTCCTATTTTAAACAGATTTGTATATAATTAATCTATATGCAAAGGTGGGGATGTAATTAATATGAAGTCAATAGGAATTATAGATTTAGGATCAAACTCATTAAAATTATTAATTGCAGAACAGAGACATTCAAATAATATAAATGTACTGTTTGAAAGAAAGCATCAAATACGACTTAGCGATTATTATATTGATGATATACCGAATTTATCGGCGATAGGAATATATAAATTAGTTTTAAGCATACAAAATTTCAACGAAAAGTGTAAATCGTTTAATTGTGATAAAGTAATTGTAGTTGCGACTGAGACACTTAGAAAATGTGCTAATAAAGATATTGTATTAAGTGAAATAAAAAAAGAAACAGGATTAGATGTTAAGATACTTTCAGGTTATGAAGAATCTTACTTAGGTTATATATCGACAATAAATACCTTAAATTATAATAATTATTTTTTAGTGGATATGGGTGGAGCAAGTATAGAAATAGCTTTAGTAAAAAACAAAAAATTTAAAAATTATGCTAGTCTGCCTTTAGGGCCTATTCCTCTTTCTAGTAGATTTAATTTATTTAATAGGATATCTCCTTTTACTAGGAATGAATTTAAAAATTATATATATAGGGAATTCAACAAATACCCATGGTTAAAACAAGGAAGAAACCTGCCAGTAGTGACGATTGGCGGTTCTATAAAAAATATAGCTCAGATTCATATCTGTAATAGCGATACTTATATAGAGCCTTGTTTACACAATTTTAAAATGAATTATTCAGAAATATCTTATATAAATAATAGAATTTGTAGTTTAGATTACAATGAAAGAGTAAATATAAAAGGTGTATCAAAAAAAAGAGCAGATGTAATATGTGCTAGTTCTAATTTTATGAAGTACTTTATGCTTTATACACATAGTAAAAAAGTTATTATAAATAATTATGGAATTAGAGAAGGAATATTTTTTAGTTGTTTAGAAGAATAAACCTAGCTATATAAAATATAGCTAGGTTATTATTTATATTTTTATTTTTCTGGAGATTTTCTTTCTATATTTAATTCTTTATCAAGTTTTCTAAGGATTTTTCTAAATTCATGGTCTCCTTCTTTTTCAAGAACTATATGATCTCCTACTAAACGTCTAAATTCAGCATCTGATTTTTCAAGATCTTTATCACTTATGTCATCTAACTTTTTAAGTCTTTTATCTATATCTTCTATTAATTTTTTACCATCATCAATCATTTCTTTATTTAATTTATTTACTTTATCGTTGTCAGATGTACCTTCTTTTTCCATATTGTCTATAAAATCTTGAATTTTTGCTTTACTATCTATTAAGGCATCTTTTACTTCTTGTAAGTATTCTTTGTTACCTGGATAATCATGGTCTTTATAGTATTTTTCTGCACTGTCTACGTCACCATAAATATAGTAACTTTCTTCTAGTGGAACTATACTAGATTCATAGTTTTTAGTGTAGACATTATAGTAATTTTCATCAACTACTTTATCTGCTACATCTTCTTCTTTGTTTGCAGTATTGTTTGTGTTTGTGTTTTCATTTGTTTTTTTGTTACTACATGCAACTGCGCCTAAAACCATTACTAACGCTAATAATAAAACTAAAAATTTATTTTTCATATTAAGTCCTCCGCTTTAATTAATTTTCTATTTTATTATTTAACGTATTTAGATTATTATACTTTTTTAACAAAAAATTTTAAAATTATTTTTTTTTGACGACGTGATCTTATGGGATACCTTGTTCCGCTCAGTCATCGCGGTTCCGATGCTGGTACATCTTTATAGAGAGGATTCGGTGTTCAGGGGAAAAGAACACTGGAACGGAAAAATCGCGGCTGCGGCATTTTTCAGTGGCGCAGGAATATCCCTGGCGTTCGGCCTTGCGGTGAGAGCGCTTCAGATCTCTGGCGCGGCCCTGGCAGATGAGAGCCTGTTCACAGGAAATCTGTGGCTGGAGGCTGTGGTGCTTTTGGCGGCATCCCCGATCCTTGAGGAATATTTTTTCCGCGGCGTTCTCTATGGAAGATGCAAGGAGCTTGTATCCGCCCCGGCGGCAGCATTTATGACCGCGGCGTTTTTCGGTGTGTTCCACTGGGACCTTGTGCAGGGAATCTACAGCTTCTTTATGGGGCTGATCCTGGCATATCTTATGGAAAAAACGAACACGGTGAAGGCACCGGTGGTGTTCCATTTCGCGGCGAATCTGGCGGCACTTGTTCTGGAGGTTTTTTAGCATGACGGAAAGAGTGTGCTTATATTTTGTATCAAAATCGGTCGGTTCCGGCGGTCCTGATGCCGCAAAGATGGCGAAAAAGGCGGCAGATTGCCGTAAAATCGTAAGGGAATTGTAATTGAATCATCAAAACCCAGATGATAAAATAGTTTAGGCAAAAAGGAAAGGCGGGAAAACGACATGAAAAAAAGAACATTATTCCGCAGCGGTGCGGCGTTTCTTATGGGACTTCTGATGACCGCGGCGGTGGGATGTTTCACAAGCTTTGCTTATGACAGCGCAAGGCTGAAGGCTTGTTCAGTAGAGAACGGAAACAGCATTTCCGTCACAGGAACAGCCACGGCCGGCGCTTTAAATGAGGGGGAAACTCCGGATGATGGCTATTATTATCTGTTCGAGCTTCACCCATATGAGTCTGAGATAGGCTCCAGAACGGACTACATCGCATGGAGCAACAAATCCGACAAGTTAAAATTCACCTTAAAATACAGCGGTGATTCCACGGATACGATGCTCTATTCCAGATTCGTGGTTGCGTTAAAGACCGGCAGCACCTACACCCCGATCAGCAATGCGATCTATGTGACGAACCCGGGCGATGTGGCAAAATATCGCGAGGATTACCCGGAGCCGATGAGCAAAAAAGGACTTCTGATCCAGCTTGATATGCTCGGCGACGCGCTGAACCTGGGCGTAAAGCACACGACGGTCAATATCCCGTATCACCAGCTTGTGGGCGGTAATTTAAAATACAAATACAACGGAAAGACCTACAACTTCAACGGTGATCTCATCAAGGATTATGATAAGATGATCAGTGCGTTCTCCGCGAAAGGAATCGTTGTGACGGCGATCCTTTTAAACGGACGGAACGACAACTACCCGGAGCTTCACGAAGCCGGGCTTGCGAAGAGAAAGGAAGCTTTCTACTACGGTTTTAATGTCTCCACGGAGCAGGGATATGAGACGACCCGCGCGCTGCTCTCCTTTATGGCAGAGCGCTATTCCGGTGCCCACGATGACTATGGCCGTGTCAGCAACTGGATCGTCGGAAATGAGATCAACAACAACTTAAACTGGAACTACACCGGTCCGATGGACATTGATTCCTATACAAAGCTCTACTCAAAGGTATTCCGTGTGGCCTACACGGCAATCAAGAGCCAGAGCCGCAACGCGAGAGTATTCTTCTCCACAGACTATGAGTGGAAGCGCGCAAACTCCAACCTGATGTATGGCGCAAAGGACTTTATTGACCGCTTCAACGCCGATATCCGTGACGAGGGGAATATCGAGTGGGGACTTGCCTACCACCCGTACCCGCATCCGATGACGGAGCCGGAGTTCTGGGATGATGATCAGACGGGAGCTGTCAATAATACCGAAGATTCACCGGTCGTA
>ERZ833963.2612-NODE-2612-length-16675-cov-5.626113_pt1 | contig 16675 bp, 9 predicted proteins | sample MGYA00519693_ERZ833963 | MGnify/ENA primary metagenome ERZ833963 (study PRJEB31850, sample SAMEA3708748) | human gut metagenome | biome: human gut; feature: human-associated habitat; material: faeces | place: China | collected 2014 ... | reverse complement strand
AACTGCCTTCCCGAGATTGCCACGTCGCTTCGCTCCTCGCAATGACAATTCGGGGACTATTATCATTTTAATGTTAGCCTGTTCCGTTCGCCGGTGCAGCGCCGGTCGGGGCATGCCCCGACCCTACAACGCACAACCGGAAACTTTCCGTTTCTATTCGCCCCGCCTCGCGCTTTTCTTTTCCCCCGAAATATGGTATCATGGGCGCAGGAGGTGCTCTGCATGGCGAATGTGTTTGACTATCTTGACTGGCGCGGCGATCTGACGCTCGATCTCGTGCCGCTGTGCGACGTAGACGCGCTCGTGCTGTCCCGCCTGTCCTACCTGCCGCTCGACGGGCTCGTCCCGCCGGAGGGAGCGACGGTCGGCGCGCTCATGCGGCAGCTCCTCGCTTCGAAGCCGCCGCTGCTCCTGCCGGAGGACGGGCGGTTCATCCCTGCCCTTGCGGCGAGTCAGCGCTTCTGCGAGATGCGGATCATGGATTATGTAAACCAAATCGACCTCGAGAGCCAGACGCAGTTTGCGGCCATCACCGTCGCCCTCGGCGACGGGCGGCATTTTGTTGCCTTCCGCGGGACGGACGGCACGCTCGTCGGCTGGAAGGAAGATTTCAACATGGCCTTCACCTGCCCCGTTCCGGCCCAGCGCCTCGCGGCGCATTATGCCGCCTCGGCCATGCTGCGCTTTCCGGGGGAGTTCCTGCTCGGCGGCCACTCCAAGGGCGGCAACCTCGCGGTCTATGCCGCAGCGTTCTGCCCCGCAGCCCTGCAGGAGCGCATCGCAGCGGTGTATAACAACGACGGCCCCGGCTTCGACGCCGATGTGATCGCCCTGCCGGGCTACCAGCGTATCTGCGCGCGGGTGCAGACGTTCGTGCCGCAGTCGTCCATCGTCGGCATGCTGCTCGAGCACGAGGAGGCCTATACCATCATCCACAGCACGGGCGACGGCTTCGGCCAGCACAATCTCTATACCTGGGAGGTGCTGCGCGACCGCTTCGTTACGCTCGAGACCGTCACGAACGGCAGCCGCTTCCTCGACCGGACGCTCAAGCAGTGGCTGGCCGGGCTGGAGCCGGAGCAGCGCGAGCGGACGATCGACACGGTCTACCACATGCTGTGCGAAACGAACGCCGAGACGCTGCATGAATTGAAGGAGAATCGCTTTTCCCGCGCGCTGGCGCTGCTGCGCTCGGCCAAGGGGCTGGACGAGGATACGCGCAAGCTGCTCGTCCATGCCGCAGGGGTGTTTTTCCGCAGCGCGGGCCGTTCCCTGAAGCAGGCGCGCGTCCCAGAGGAGCAGGAATCCTGAAAAAACGACCGGGACGGGATGAATATCATCCCGCCCCGTTTTTTTGTAGGGGGTTCGTTGGCGCGTTGCAGGGGAGGGGACAGCCGGGCCCAGCTGCGCACTTGCAGCCCGTACAGGGTAACGATAAAACGTACCAACCGATTGCGTCTGTAGCGGCGCTCATTGAGCGCCTTGTAGGGGACAATTCAACCGCAGAAGGGCACTGGTGCACCACGGCACCCGCCTGATGTGTCATTCCGAGGAGCGAAGCGACGTGGGAATCTCGCAGTACCCAGCCGGATAACAGGGTACTCCCGGCGAAATCGCAACTGCCTTCCCGAGATTGCCACGGCCCCTTCGGGGCCTCGCAATGACAAATCGGGGGCCATCACTATTTTATCGGCGGCTTGTACGTGCCGCAGGTGTGCCGCCGGGAGGGGACAGCCCGGCCCCTACAATTTCACTGCCTTACTTCAAAATTCTTGCGGCGCTTTCCTCAGCAAACTGGCGGGTATAGAGGTCGTGGTAATAGCCGCCCTTCTGCAGCAGCTCCAGGTGCCTGCCCTGCTCGACGATGCGGCCGTCGCGCACGACGAGGATGAGGTCCGCCTTGCGGATGGTGGACAGGCGGTGGGCGATCAGGAACGACGTGCGGTCGCGCAGCAGGTGGTCGATGGCGTTCTGGATAAGCTGCTCCGTCTGCGTGTCGATGGAGGACGTCGCCTCGTCGAGCACGAAGATGCGCGGGTCGGCCAGCACGGCGCGCGCGAAGGAGATCAGCTGCTTTTCGCCCGTGGACAGGCGGTCGCCGCCCTCGCCGACGTCGCTGTCCCAGCCCTTTTCGAGCTTGGCTGCGACCTGATCGGCCGAAACGGTCCGCGCCGCTGCCTCGACCTCGGCGTCCGTGGCGTCCAGACGGCCGTAGCGGATGTTCTCGCGGATCGTACCGGAGAACAGATGCGGATTCTGCAGCACATAGCCGATGTTCGAGTGCAGCCACAGCTGGCTGCGCTCACGGTAGTCCCGGCCGTCGATGAGGATCTGGCCGGACGTCGGCTCAAAAAAGCGGCAGGCGAGGTTCACAAGCGTGCTCTTGCCCGCACCGGTCTCGCCGACGATGGCAACGGTCGTCCCGGCGGGGATTTTCAGCGAGAAGTGCGACAGCACGTCCTCACCGCCGTCCGGATAGCGGAACGTGACGTCGCGGAACTCGATGTCGCCGCGCAGCGGCTCCCAGTTTTCGCGCTTGGGGTGGAAGGCGTCGCCGTAGCGGGCGATGACCTCCGGCGTGTCGGCGATCTGCGGCTTTTCGTCCAGCAGGCCCGTCACGCGCTCGATGGAGGCCTGCAGGGAGATGAATTCCGCGATATTCGCGGCCGTCATCTGGATCGGCTCGAAAATGCCGACGGCGTAGGTCGTGAAGGCCGAGAGCGTGGCGATCTGCAGCACCTGCTCCTGCACCATATAGCCGCCGCGCAGCAGCACGATGGCCACGGCCGCCGTGGAGCAGAACAGCACGAGGGGAATATACACGGCGTTCAGCCGCGCGGCACGGATGCCGCAGTCGTGCATCTCCTTTGTCAGCGCGCGGAACGAGGCCGTGTTCTGCTCCTCGATGCCGAGGGTCTTCGACGTCTTCGCGCCGGTGATGCCCTCGTTGAACGCGCCGGTGATGCGGGAGTTCAGCTTGCGGACACGGCGGTTCCAGTGCAGGATGCGATTCTGAAAATAGCCCGTGAGCACGGCGATGACCGGCACGATGACGATGACGACAAGGGCGAGCTTCCAGTTGAGCAGCAGCATCGCGGCGAACGTGCCGAGCACATAGAACATGGCCCAGAGGATATCCGTCAGGTTCCACGCGACCATGGAGGCAATGCGCGAGGTGTCGCTCATGACGCGGCTGAGCAGATAGCCCACCGGCGTGACGTTATAGAACGAGAACGACAGCGTCTGCAGGTGCGTGAAGAGGTTCGCGCGCATGTCGCGCCCGGCGCACATCTCAATCTTCATGGAGTTGCGCGCAAAGGCCACAACGGACAGGGCCTGCAGCAGGATGACGCCGAAATAGCACAGCGTGTAGGGCAGCAGGCCCGACAGCGTCCCGGCCTCGATATAATTTGAGATGGCATAGCGCTGGAACAGCGGCAGCACGACGTCGATGGCGGCCGTGATCAGGTTGAAGGCGAACATGCCCGCAAAATCGCGGCGGTATGGCCGCATGACGGGCATCAGGCGCTTCCAGATGCCCCATTGGAACGATTTGGTATAGTCCTGTTCATCAAAGGCAGGCATCAGACTCCCTCCTTTCCGAGCAGGCGGCGGTCGTCGCTGCTCATCTGGATTTCATAGATATCGCGGTAAATGCCGGGCTTGGCGATGAGCTCGGCGTGTGTGCCCAGCTCCGAGACGCGGCCGCCGTCGAGCACGAGGATGCAGTCGGCCTGCATGAGTGTCGTTACGCGGTGGGAGATGAGCAGCACCGTCGCCTTGCCGAGCGATTCGTGCAGGGCGGCGCGGATCTTTGCGTCCGTCTCGGCGTCCACGGCCGAGAGCGAATCGTCAAACACCATGATGGGCGCCCTCTGCATCAGCATGCGCGCAATGGCCACGCGCTGCTTCTGCCCGCCGGACAGCGTCACGCCGCGCTCGCCCACGAGCGTCTCATAGCCCTCCGGGAATTCGCAGATGGCCTCGTCCACGCAGGCAATGGCCGCGGCGCTGCGCAGCTCCTCCTGCGGCGCGCCGGGGCGCGTGGCGGCGATGTTCTCGCGGATGGTCTGCGAGAACAGGAACGGCTCCTGCAGCACAAGGCCGATCTGGCTGCGCAGGCTCTCGCGCGTAAAGCTGCGGATGTCCACGCCGCCGATGGTGATGCGGCCCTCCTGCAGGTCGTACAGCCGGTCGAGCAGATGCACGAGCGTACTCTTGCCCGAGCCGGTGCCGCCGAGGATGGCAAACGTGCTTCCCTGCGGGATCGTGAACGAGACGTCCTGCAGCACGGGCGTCTCGCCGTAGCCGAACGTCACATGGTCAAAGACGATGTCGCCCGCCGCGCTGTGCGGTGCGGCCTCGGGCGCGTCCTTCTCCTCCGGCGCGCGCAGGATATAGCCCACGCGGTCGAGCGACACGCCCGCCTTGCTCATGTCCGAAAGCACGCGGCCGAGCGAGCGCACCGGCCACGACAGGGCCTCGTTATAGCTGATGAAGGCGAGAAATTCGCCGAGCGTCATATTGCCGTGCACGCTCTCGACGATGCCGCAGACGATGATGACCATGACCTGCAGGCACGTCAGCAGCGTGCCGGAAGCCCAGTAGACCGACAGCAGGCGGCCGAGGCGGATCCACAGGCTGGCAAATTTCTCGTTCTTTTCGCAGAAGCGGTCCGTTTCGAAGCGCTCGCGGCCGAAGGCACGCACAACGCGCACGCCGGTCAGGTTCTCCTGCGCACAGGTCGTCAGGTCGCCCTCGGCCTCGTCCGCCGCCTGAAAGCGGCCGGAGATGCGCCGGTAGAACACACCGGACGACAGGCCGACGATCGGGATGAACGCCAGCGCCACGAACGACAGCCGCACGTTCATCCGGAACATGATGACGAGATATAAAATGATGAGGAAGACCGTGCGCACGACCTCGACGAGCTGGTTGCACACGAACGTGCGGATGACGTCGACGTCCGAGGTGCAGCGCTGGATGATCTCGCCCGTGGAGTGGGCCGTGTGCCACGAAAAGCTCAGGTGCTGGATGTGGTCATACAGCCCGTCGCGGATGCGCTTGACGAACGACTCCGACCCGCGCGAAAGCTGCGTGCGCTGGCCATAGTTGCAGAAGCCGCGCAGCAGGGCCAGCAGCAGCACGGCCGCGGCCGCGAGCCACAGCGCGTGGAGCTTCTGCGCCTGCAGCAGCGGCAGAAGCGGCTGCAGAAACGCCGGGAGCGACGGCTCCTCTGCGCCGAGGATGGAGTCCACCGTCAGACGGATGACCTGCGGCGTGAGGGCATTGAATACCATCCCGAGGCAGGCGCACAGCAGGGCCACGACAAAATAGTGGATGCTGCCGCGCAGAAAGCGCACGATGAGCTGCACCTTCTCCCGCCACGGGATCGATTGCGTTTCCATAGAAGATCTCTCCTTTTTTCTGATTGCCGGGGGATGTTGATATGCTGACTGTAACGGCCTTCTCTCTCAAAGGCACTGCCGCAATAAATAAAAAACGCCTCTCCTGCCGGAGAAGCGCACAACAAGGAACAAAACAGGGCCTTTTATCCCCGCTTCCGGGCGCGCAAAACCGACAGACCGGTCCCCTGAACCAAAATAGAACCCGCTGCAAAGTACACATAGGACATTCTGCGCGCCTCCTTTCGTAAAATCTGATATTCAGTATAGGGGAAAACAGTGACTTTGTCAACCCTGATGTCCGAAATAATTCGGGAAGCACCGCATTATTTCTCGAGAGCGTTCGGCGAGAGCTTTTTGTCAAGACAAGGCTTGAAACGTGCAGAGTGCTTTGTGTATCTGCAGGGGGCAAAGCCGCCAACGGCTGTGCAATACATCAGGCCTTTCGAACCGATAGATCGGCGAAAAAAGATCCGGCGAAGGCCGAAGCTGCAATTGTGCGCTGTTGCCCCAGAGGTTTTTCCTTGCCGTTTTGCCGCATTTGTGGTATGATCGGGGGAGAATTGCAACGGAAAGGAACGAAGAAACCATGAAATGGATCATTGCCTCGGACCTGCACGGCTCGGCCCACTACTGCCGCCGGCTCCTCGAGGCCTGGAAGCGCGAGGAAGCGCCGCGCATGCTCTTCCTCGGCGATCTGCTGTATCACGGCCCGCGCAACGACCTGCCCGAGGGCTATGCGCCGAAGGAGGTCATCGCCCTGCTGCAGGAGCGGCAGGCCGACATTTTCTGCGTGCGCGGCAACTGCGAGGCCGAGGTCGACCAGATGGTGCTGCCCTTCCCCGTTCTTGCGGATTACTGCCTGCTCGAGTCGGCGGGCCATCTCATCTATGCCACGCACGGCCACCATTTTAACGAGGACCATCTGCCGCCCCTGCATCCGGGCGACGTCCTGCTCCACGGCCACACGCACATCCCCTGCCGCACCCTGCGCGACGGCGTCTATGTCCTGAATCCCGGCTCCGTCTCCATCCCGAAGGCCGGGAGCTGGCATGGCTATATGACGCTGGAGGACGGCGTGTTCACCTGGAAGACGCTCTCCGGCGACGTGCGCGACACGCTGCGGCTCTGAGGAGGAAGACCATGGAATTCACAGCAGCGCAGGACGGCCTGCGCGTGGATGTCTTTCTGGCTGGCTGTCTGCCGGAGCTGACGCGCAGCGCCGTGCAGCGCCTGCTCGCCGAGGGCGGCGTGACCTGCGGCGGCGCGCGCGTGCGGAAAAACGCGCGCACGGAGGCCGGAGCCGCCTACGCCGTCACCCTGCCGGAGGCGCGGCCCGTCGAGACCGCTGCACAGGATATCCCGCTCGACATTGTCTATGAGGACGAGGACGTGCTCGTCATCAATAAGCCGAAGGGCCTCGTCGTCCACCCGGCCGCCGGGCACGAGGACGGCACGCTCGTCAACGCCCTGCTCTATCACTGCGGCGACAGCCTGTCCGGCGTGGGCGGCGAGCGCCGCCCCGGCATCGTCCACCGCATCGACCGCGACACGACCGGCCTGCTCATCGTGGCGAAGAACGACTTTGCCCACCGGCGCCTTGCTGCCCAGCTCAGCGACCACACGCTGCGCCGCACCTATGAGTGCATCGTCCGCGGCGGCTTCCGCGAGGACAGCGGCACGGTCAATGCGCCCATCGGCCGCGACCCGCGCGACCGCAAGCGCATGGCCGTTACGGAGAAGAACAGCCGCGAGGCCGTGACGCACTGGGAGGTCATCACGCGCTACGGGCAGTATACGCACCTGCGCTGCCGCCTCGAGACCGGCCGCACGCACCAGATCCGCGTGCATATGGCGTGGATCCGCCACCCCATCGCGGGAGACCCGGTCTACGGCATCGGCAAGCCGGAGCTCGGCCTGCATTCGCAGTGCCTCCACGCGAAGGAGCTGACGTTCCTGCACCCCCGCACCGGCGAGGAGATGACGCTCTCCTGCCCCCTGCCGGAGGAGTTTGAGCATGCGCTGAAGAAGCTGCAGAGGATGATGTGACAAGGCCGGTGGAGTGTGGAGGGTTGAGAGTAGAATGTGAAGAGAGAAAAGCTTTCAGATTTGTCATTGCGAGGGCGCTTTGCGCCCGTGGCAATCTCCTGCAACAGCTTGCGAATTCGCCGAGGCCTTCCTGCTATCTACCATTGTACTGCGAGATTGCCACGTCGGCCTGCGGCCTCCTCGCAATGACAAATCGGAGGCTTTTACCATTTTAACGACAGCCTGTTGATTGCGCCGGTGCTGCGCCGGGAGCGGCATGCCGCTCCCCTACAACGCTCCATCGATACCCTCATTTTCCCATAAAACCACCGCAAGCCGGAGGCATTGCCTCCGGCTTGGTGCATATTCTCAGGTGCTGCCTCATACTAGAATCTGATAAAAAGCTTTAAAAGCTTTTTATAGCGCCGAGGGCGCGTCAGATTCTGCATGAGACGGCGCAGCGTGCGTCAGCACGATGCGAGTGTGCGTAGCACACGGGATTCCTGATTAAATGTTTTAATCAGGAATCAGTATCAGAACGTTTTCTGCAGGAATGCCTTGATCGAGCCGTCATACAGCTCCTGATTGTTGATGCGCAGGTGGGAATGCGAGCCTTCGTCCATCCAAACGAGCTCCTTCGGCGCATTGCAGGCCGCGTACAGCTCTTCCGCGCGCTTCGGCAGCGAGAAGGCGTCCTTGCGGCCGTGGAGGAACAGGATCGGCGTTTTCACCTTGCCGATGACGCGAATGGGCCGCGCTTCGCGGATCTTCATGCCGGATTCCAGCCGGGCGGCCCAGAAAATTTCGTACAGGACGGGGAAGATCGGCCGCTTTTCGGCCTTCATGTGCAGCTTGAAGGATTCCAGAAACGTTGCGAACAGGCCCTCAACCACGAGATGGGAGACATAGGCCGGAAAGTCCGGCTTTGCGGCTGCCAGCACGACGGCGGCGCCGCCGACGCAGATGCCGTGCAGCACCACGTCGCTACAGCCGAGCTGATCGTGCGCGAAGCGCGACCATGCGATAACGTCCGACCACTCGCGTGTGCTGCAGTAGTTGTATTTGCCTTCGCTCAGGCCGTGGGCACGGCTGTCGACGACGAGAATGTTGCAGCCCGCCTCGGCGTAGGGCTGTGCGAAATAGTAGCTGTAGTACAGCGACTCGGTGCGTCCGGGGAAGATGATGGCGCAGCGCTTGTGGCCGAAGTCGAAATACTCGCCCGCGAGCTTCAGACCCTCATTTTCGATGGAAACGGGCCGCTTGTGCGCTTCGTTTTCACGCGCCCAGTCCATGCCGAGGTCAAACATCCGCGTATGCTCCGGGTTGGGCGGATAGCTGTTTGCGCGGGTCCATTTTTCCGGCCCGGTCCGGACGAGAATGTTGTGATACACCTTTTTGGCGATGGGCCAGGTCGCTGCGAACATTCCCAGGAACGACAGCAGCACGAACCCCAAAATGAGCCATATCCAGAATGGCATGGGAAGATACCTCCGTTTTTTCTTTCATTATATCGAATTTTGTCGTCTTTGTAAACGCAGAATCATAAAAATACATTGTTCCCTCTTGAAAAATGAACGCATCCATACTATAATGAATGCCGGGAAAGGGGAGAACACTTATGACAAATTTTGCGATCCTGACGGATTCCTGTTCCGATCTGACGGCGCCGCTGCGCGAGCGCTTTGGCGTGGACGGCTATGTGCCCGGGGCGCTCGTCTACCCGGACGGCAGCAATCATTACGCGGATCTTGACTGGAAGAATATGACACCCGCGCAGTTTTTCGGCACGATGAAGGATAAAAAGGGCGGCCTGTTTACCTCGGCGCAGATCGGCCTGCAGGACGTTGCTGACCGGCTCGAGCCGCTGCTGCAGCAGGGCCGGGATATCCTGTTCGTCGCCGTGTCCTCGGGCCTGAGCGGTACATACAACAGCACCTGCCTTGTGGCGAATGAGCTGATGGAAAAGTACCCCGAGCGGCACATCCGCTGCGTCGACACGCTCCGCTACTGCGGTGCGGAGGGTATGCTCGTCATCGCGGCGACGCGTCTGCGCGCTGCCGGGAAGACGCTGGACGAAACGGCCGACTGGCTGGAGGAGAACCGCCTGCGCGTGCACCAGATGGGCGTGCTGGAGGACTTGTTCTTCTGTAAGCGCATGGGCCGCGTCTCGGGTGCGGCGGCCGTGATGGGCACGCTCGTCGGCATCCGCCCGCTTGCGGATATCAACGAGAAGGGCCTGAGCGACGTCATCGGCAAAACGCGCGGCCTTGCCCCGGCGCTGAAGGCGACCGTCGACTATATGGCCCGCACGGTCGAACGGCCGGAGGAGCAGATCATGCTCCTGTCGCATTCGGACCGTCCGGAGCGCGCGGAGGAGCTGCGCGCCATGGTCGAGGAGCGCTTCCACCCGAAGGAGCTGCACGTTGTACCGGTGTGCCAGTCGTGCGGCGCGTCGATCGGGCCGGGCCTGTACGCCATCTTCTATTTTGGCCGCCCGATCTCGTCCGGCCTGACGGAGGAGCGCAGCCTGATCGCGGAGCTGACGGGAAAAACAAAATAATCGCGGGGGAGCCAGCGGCAGTCGAGCCGTTGGCTCCCGTTTTTTGCTGCAATTTACAAAATCTGGAAGTTATGTTTCGGAACATGCCAAATTCGGGCGTCTTACAACAGAAAATCTTGGAAAAACCTGTTGATTTTCCAAAAAACGCGTGGTAAAATATTTACAACTATAGGCTCCGGAGTATGCTGGGGCGTCTGGGAGGGAGTGCCCATGAAACACTTGCTGCGCGCAATGGGCGCAGCCATGTTAGCGGCTCTGCTGCTGTCGGCCTGTTCGACGCCGCAGGAGCAGACCGAGCCGTCCGCGCCGCAGACCACGCAGGCCACGCAGGCCGCAACCGGCGCGACGGAGGAGTCCGCAACGGAGGCAGAGGAACTGCTTGCGCTGCCGCGTGACCTTGGCAGCGGCCTGACGCTGCAGGCGGTCCTGCCGTTTTCCGGCCCGAATGTGGATGCAGACGGCGCGGAGAGCGACCAGCTTGCCACCATCATCGTGCAGAATGACGGCGGAATGGCCGTCGGCGCGGCGGATATCACCCTGACGTGTGAGGACGGCGCGGAGCTCCGCTTCCGCGTGACGGACCTGCCCGTTGGCGGCTCGTGCTACGCCTTCGAGCTGAATTCCGCGCAGTACACCGGCGAGAACCGCGTCTGCGCGGCCTCGGCGGAGGTCGAGCCGGACGGCTCGCTCTCCGTGGACTACCGCGTCAGCGTGATGGTGCAGGACGGCGGCCTCGTCCTCGTCAACATGACGGAGGACACGCTGCACAACGTCACCGTCCGCTACCGCACGGACACCGGCGGCACCTACTTCGGCGGCCTGAGCTACACGGCCACGGTCGAGGAGCTGGCCCCCGGCGCGTCGCAGACGGTCCTCGCGGCGGAATGCTACATGGGTCTGCCCTCCGTCATCGCGGTCTCGGCAGACGAATCGTAATCACCCTAGAAAAAGGAGGAAATATTGATGAGAAAACTGAGCAAAACGCTCCTCTCGCTGCTGCTGATCGCGGCGATGCTCGCATCGTTCGTCGTTCTCCCGGCGGCGGCTGAGGAACCGGCCGCAGAGCAGCCGACCGAGGCTGTGCAGGCGGCTGAGACGCAGGCGGATGACGCTGAAAAGTCGAATTATGAGCTTTCCATCGTCATGCTCGACTGCGGCAGAAAGTATTTTTCCGTGGACAGCATCAAGCAGATCATCGACAATGCCGCTGCGGCTGGCTTCAACAATGTGATGCTTGCGGTCGGCAACGACGGCATGCGCTTCCTGCTGGACGATATGAGCCTGACCGTGAACGGCACGACCTATTCCAGTGAGGAGGTCGCTGCGGCGATCCATACGGGCAACGAGGCTTATTATAATTTCACGACGGACGAACTGACGGAGTCCGAAATGGACGAGATCATTGCCTATGCGAAGACCAAGGGCCTCGGCATCATCCCAGTGATCAACACACCGGGCCATATGGATGCGATCCTTGATGCAGCCGAGGCGCTCACGGGCAAGACCTGCTCCTACAACGGCTCCGCTCGTACCATCGATGTCACGAATTCGACGGCTGTCGCCTTCACGCAGGCATTCGTGCAGAAGTATGTCGATTATTTCGCGGGCAAGGGCTGCAAGTACTTCAATATGGGCGCGGACGAGTATGCAAACGACATGTTCACGAGCGGCTCTATGGGCTTCGGCAATCTGCAGAACACCGGCAAGTACAGCTATTATGTGGAGTATGTCAATGCGGTTGCCGCGCTGATCAAGAACGCCGGTATGACCCCGATGGCGTTCAATGATGGCATCTATTTTGCAAACAATACTTCCAGCGGCACGTTTGACACGGATATCGTGATCTGCTATTGGTCGAATGGCTGGAGCAGCTATACTCCGATGCCGGCTGAAACGCTTGCAAGCATGGGCTTCAAGATGGTCAACAAGCACGGCGACTATTACTGGGTGCTCGGCAAAAGCAACTGGCAGTGCAATGCTAAAAAGGCCAGCGGTTTTAATTATAAGACGTTCCAGGGCGGCACGATCGACAATCCGTCCGGCGCGATGTTCTGCATCTGGGCGGACTACCCCGGCGCAGAGACGGAAGCTTCCGTGATCAGCAAGACGGCGGATACCATCGCTGCCTTCGGCGCGACGCTGCCGAAAATCGATGATAACAAGACGGTTTCTGACGAAGCGACCGGTGTTTCGGTCACGGCTCCCGGCCTGACGGGCATCACTGTGGCTGCGGTCGATAAGGGCACGGAACTGGATGGCAAGAAGGTCGCCGGTGCTTGGAACATCGAACTGACAACGGAAAACGGCAGCTATACCGGCTCTGCAGCGGTCAAGGTCCCGCTGGACGGCAACTGGACCGGCTGCACGATCACTGCCGGTGTCATGAATGAAAACGGCGGTATCGACTACGGCAAGGACTATGATATCAAGGACGGCTTCCTGACCTTCACGGCTCCGCATTTCTCCACGGTCGTGGTGCTGGCAGAACCGCAGCAGAAGAGCCTTGTTGTGCCGACGAATGGAACGAAGACGGTCGAAGAAAACGGCGATCTGACTGGCTATACCCCGGAATACAGCAAGAATGGCATCGTCAAGCTGGATATGAGCTATGCCAGCAATGTGACGACGATGACCTTCACGGGCCTTGCCAATGGCGACGTGAGCGTCACTGTCGGCAATCTCGTCTATCAGATTACGGTGACGAATGAGTCGTATTCCAGTAAGAAGACGATCACGGTTGCTGTTGGCGAGACGAAGACGGAAACAGTAAAAGGTGATGTCACGGACGGCAAGACTACGGTTCTGGATGACACACATGCCAAGGTCGATGTGAAGTATGTCGATCAGGAGACAACAGAAACACTTGAAAAGGCTAGCAGACTGACGAGCGGCTTGAAGGTTTATATTAGCGATAGCAGTAACAAGAATTTCCTTCAGCTTAGTGGAGAAACTCTCGGGAATACGCAGGAGTTTTCAGAAGCAACAGAATGGACAGTTGGTTATGACAGCAGCAATGGTTACTATCTGTCCAGCAATGGTTACTACTTAAAGTATCATGCAAGCACTTCTTGGAGCGGCACAACTAGGGAACTTGCAGTGACGACAACGTTGAAGCAGACCAGCAATTGGGATACATATGTGAACTATTGTCGGTATTCAGAGACAAGCGAACTCTATTTTGAAGTCACGGGCTGGAATGGTAGTTATACCAACTATTATATTGCTCTCTCCGGGACTGACTGGACAGTGTCTAGCAGCAGTAGTAGCGCCAAGGGTTATGCCTACACGCTGAAAACGACACCAGCGACGGTTAATCAAACCACCATCTCCTTCACCGGTAAGAAGGCAGGCACGACGCAGGTTGTAATCGGCGATGTGCTGTATACGATCGTTGTCGAGGACAAGGCTCCGGACGATGCGATGGCAAATACTTCGCTGACGCTGGAGTACTGGATCACAAATGAGCGTGTATATGAGGGAAAGACTAACACGACTACGAGTTCTTATCAGTTCCAGAGCACAAATGCAAGCACTGACGAGGGTATCGAAGTTGAGAAGGTCGCTTTGCCAACTGGTTATTCGCCCTTTGACAATTTCAAAGCCGAAATGTACTATTGGCAGTCCGTGCGTCTGGATAAAGACAACAAACAGACGAATGCTTCTGGCGATGACGAGACTGCTGACGGCACGACCTTTACCCATGTGCGCTATCACGCCGGTGCATGGCAGTACAAGGACATGGCTGGCACTTGGCATTATTTCCTCAGCACGGATCAGGCGGTTGCCTATTATCTGCAGAAGACGGAAGTCACGAAAGAAGTTGAAACCTATGTCAAGGACTGGGGCTATGGTACAGCTGGCACTACGCCGAATACTTCCAGCGGAAAGGGCCAGGTCGCACTGACGGTTGCAGTTGTCTACCCGGACGGCACGGTTTCCCCAGCCGAGAGAGACATGTATTCCAAATCCACAACGATCTTCAACTACTGGGATGGCCGCGACATTGGCATTATTGCTCCGAAGAATAATGAAGATTATACGATTTCCAAGATTACGGTAACGGATGGTAACCGCAAGAGCAACTCCACTGAAAATGTGTGGTATACCTCTGACACCATCACATGGGAAAAGACAACGCTTGATGATGAAGTGACAGAGTGGTATAACGAGCGCGAGGTCTGGAACAAATCTTCCGGCACAACGCCGATGGTCAACGGAAAGAGCAGCAAGGAAACATGGAGCGCTAAGAATACTGCAAAGCTTGTCCTGATTTATCTGGAGGCAGCTGAGAAGGAAAGCAACCTTAATGTTGTGTACTATGATGATACCTACAGCAAGGAAATCATCTCCTCTCAGATCGTTATGTCTTATACGCAGGGACAGGAACCTCCGACGTACCTCAACTCCCTGCAGAATAACGGTACTGTTACGCCAGGCACGATTACACTTGCGGATGAGGCCTACGTTACGAATAGCTCCGGTGTTAACCAGACGTTCAACAAGAATGTTGCAACTGTTCCGGGCGTTGCAGCTCAGTATCGGAGTGGCCTTTATAAGTATGTCAGTGCCGAAATTTCTGAGGACGGCAAGACGCTGACGCTTCATTATAAGATTTCTGCAAACAACCTGAAAAAATACTATGTGGTTGATTTTGGCCTGCCGGTCCAATTTGAATTGACTGATTTAGTGGATGATACGAATCTGCGCAAGGTTCGTATCAGTACGGTCACGGATGGTAATGTTACATACGATGAGACTACAAAAACATTTACCTACACGCCGACCGGGGTTCTGAAGAGCCTCGCGACGGCAAGCATTGCAATCAGCTATACGGGCGCGCAGGAAGCGATTCTTACTGTCGGTTTCATCCCCGCATCGACGGTCTATTATGAGGAAGGCTTTGCTTCGTATTCCGCAAACTGGGTCAGTGAAGGTACCGCGCATGGCGCTCGGCAGGCAAAGGAATCCTATGGCCAAGCGACCAACAGCTACGGTTTTGATCCTGCCTACCGTGAAAACAGCGCGAACAGCGAGGGAACGGTGGCAAGAACAACGACAGTCGGCAGCGATGCGACCTTCAAGTTCAATGGAACGGGCCTGGAGCTGTATCTCCGCACGAAGAATACGAGTGTTAATGCAGAGGATGTGACGAATCACTCCTACATGCTTGTTCAGGTCTATGCAGGTGATACGGCCGACGCAAACAACCTGAAGCGCATGAGCTTTGTCGATGTGAACAACCTGTTTGTTGCAAAGGACACGGGCTATGGCTACAACACCCCGTGCTGGACGGTTGATGACATGGCTCTCAATGACTATACGGTTGTTGTCCGTTTCGTTAAGGGTCAGGAACTGGCAATCGATGGCTTCCGCGTGACCGGTACGCAGGGCGACCGCTATAAGAATGCCTATGCTGCGGACGGCGAGGCCAACATGCAGACCGCAGAGATCCGCAATATGGTCATTGCTAATGCACAGACTAATTTTAACTTTGATGCCTATAGCAACGCAAATGAGATGTATCGGGTCACTGCAAACAAGGTCCTTGATGCGGTCTTTGATGAATCGGATGTTCTTACTGGAGCGGTCGTCCTGACCAACGATGACACAATGGGAGTCAATACCGTTACTGTGGATGCTGATCTTCTGAACATCGGCCCGAAGAATGAGATTTATCTCCAGCCGGGCCAGGCCGTTGTGATGCAGCTTACCGGGAACTACGCCTCTGTGCAGGTCGGCATGCGCAGCCTGACGGGTGAAGCGGTGTCGTACAAGATCAATGGGACGTCGGCTACGATGAACTCTACCGTTGACATGTATTACAAGGTCGTACCTGTGGAAGGAAAGCTCGTCATTCAGAACGTTTCCGGCGGCATCCTTGCCCTGACGAGGCTGAAGGTCACCTCTGCGACGGCGGCAACCACGAATGACCCCGGCGTGGTCCCGCAGACCACTCCCGAAGCGATCCGCTACGCGATGGCGCTGATGCGCGGCATCGACGTCCCGCAGTTCACGGACGTCGCCGAGGATGCGTGGTATCACGACTACGTCTACGACCTCGTCTACCGCGGTGTCGTCAACGGCATGACCGCCACGACCTACGAGCCGGAGGGCAAGCTCACCCGTGCCCAGTTCGTCAAGCTGCTGGCCTGCTCCCTCGAGGAGGCAGAGACCCTCAAGACCTATGAGGGCCAGCATCCCTTCACGGACAGCGAGGGCCACTGGGCCGAGGCCTACATCGCGTGGGCCAAGGACAAGGGCATCGTCGAGGGTGTCTCCGCCACGGAGTTCGACCCCGAGGCGCCGATCACCCGCGAGCAGATGGCTACGATCTTCGGCCGCTACGCCCTGAAGCAGGGCATCGAGCTGCCGAAGTCCGACAACGCGGCCGGGTCCTTCCCGGACGCCGACAAGATTTCCGAGTATGCCCGTGAGTTCGTCGAGCTCATGCGCATCGCGGGCATCCTGAACGGCTACGAGGACGGCACGTTCCGTCCGCAGGGCAACGCCACCCGCGCGGAGGCAGCCAAGCTGTTCTCCCTGTTCCTGTCCATCACGGACAAGCTCGCAAAATAAACCCATTGCCGCCGCCCTCCCGGGCGGCGGCATCTTGTCAAAAAAGTCCCTTTGGACTTTTTCGCCAAGCTGCCCCCAGAATTGCAAAATATAATTTTGTAGTATT
>ERZ833963.2599-NODE-2599-length-16750-cov-37.477568_pt1 | contig 16750 bp, 16 predicted proteins | sample MGYA00519693_ERZ833963 | MGnify/ENA primary metagenome ERZ833963 (study PRJEB31850, sample SAMEA3708748) | human gut metagenome | biome: human gut; feature: human-associated habitat; material: faeces | place: China | collected 2014 ... | reverse complement strand
ATCCGCTGCCGCTCCGTGTTACAATGGCTATATTGCATCCAGGAAAGGAGCTGACCAGCCATGCCCACCGAAAACCGCATCACCCTCACGCCGGACACGCCGGTGCGCTACCTGAAGGGGGTAGGCCCCAAGACCGCCGAGCGGTTCGAGAAGCTGGGCATCGTGACGCTGGCCGACCTTCTGTGCCATTATCCCCGTAAATACATCGACTTTACGAAGCCCTACTCCATTGCGGAAGCCCCTGCCGACACGGAATGCGTGGTCAAGGCAGAGGTGTTTGCCAAGCCCGGCGGGCGCATCCTGCCCGGTGGACGGCGGATGGAGCGGGTCACCGCCGGGGATGACGTGTCCGGGCTGGAGATCACCTGGTTCAACAACCCCTATGCCGCCCAGAAACTGGAGATCGGGCAGGAATACTATTTTCAGGGCATCGTCACCGGCGGGATGCTGCGGCGTCAGATGGTCAACCCGCTGGTGCGCACTGCCGAACAGGTGCAGGCAGCCCCGTTCGAGGCCGTGTACCCCCAGACCGAGGGTCTTTCCAGCAGTGCCATTGCCAAGTGCGTGCGGCAGCTGCTGCCCCATGCCGAGCTTCTGCCCGACCCGCTGCCGGAGGAGATGCGCCGCAAATACCGCCTGCCTTCCAAGGCCGAAGCCGTGCGGGCCATCCACTGCCCTGCCACCGAAGAAGAAGCCTTTGCGGCCCGGCGGCGGCTCATCTATGAAGAGCTTCTGGTGCTGCAGCTGGGCATCGGCCGCATGAAGAACCGCGGCTCCGCCGCCACCGGTGCCCCCATGCAGCCCACAGACCCGGAACCCTTCTGGGCCAGCCTGCCCTTCTCTCCCACCGGTGCTCAGCGCAGGGCCGTGGACGAGATCCTGGCCGACATGGCCGGGGAGCACTCCATGAACCGCCTGTTACAGGGTGACGTGGGCAGCGGCAAAACGCTGGTAGCGGCTGCCGCCATCTGGGCCTGCATCCGGGCCGGGTATCAGGCTGCTCTGCTGGCCCCCACTGAGATTCTGGCCGCACAGCACGCCGAGGGTTTGAACCGGATATTGTCCCCCTTTGGCATGCGGGTGGCCCTGCTCACCGGCGGCATGAAAGCCGCTGCAAAGCGCACCACGCTGGCCGCCATCCGGGGCGACGAAGCGGACCTCATCGTGGGCACCCACGCCATCCTCAGCGAGGGGGTGGAGTTTGCCCGGCTGGGGCTGGCCGTCATCGACGAGCAGCACCGCTTCGGCGTGCGGCAGCGCGGCATGCTGGCCGAAAAGGCCGTGAACCCGCACCTGCTGGTCATGAGCGCCACCCCCATTCCCCGCACACTGGGCCTGCTCCTCTACGGAGACCTGGACATCTCCATTCTGGACGAGCTGCCCCCCGGCCGTACCCCGGTCAAGACCCGGTGCATCACCGGCAAAAAACGGCGGGACCTGTACCATTTCCTCGATCAGGAGATCGACAAGGGGCGGCAGGTCTATCTGGTGTGCCCTGCCATTGAGGACACCCCCGACGGCGGGTTGAACGCGGTCAAGACCTACTACGAGGACATTGCCAAGGCCCTGCTGCCCGACCGCCGGGTGGGTCTGATGCACGGCAAGCTCAAGCCCAAGGAGAAGGCCGCTGTCATGGAGGATTTCAAGGCCGGGCGGCTGGACGCACTGGTGTCCACCACAGTCATTGAGGTGGGTGTGGACGTGCCCAACGCCAGCGTCATGGTCATCGAGAACGCGGAGCGCTATGGCCTGAGCGCCCTGCACCAGCTGCGCGGCCGGGTGGGCCGTGGTGCCGCCGAGAGCTGGTGCTTTCTGGTCAGCGACAATACCGGCGAAGCGGTGCAAAAGCGGCTGAAGTTCCTCTGCAGCACCACCGATGGCTTTGCCGTGGCCCAGTACGACCTGGAGACCCGCGGCCCCGGCGACTTTTTCGGCAGCCGACAGCATGGCCTGCCCACATTGCAAATTGCCGACCTGATGAACGACACCCGCACCCTCCACGCCGCCCAGAGCGAAGCACTGGCCATGCTGGCGGAGGACCCGCTGCTGCAGGCCCCGGAGCACGCCCTGCTGGCCGCACAGGTGCAGCAGATGTTCGACAAGGCCGGTGCCATGAACTGAAATCGCAGAACGGAGAGCCGAAGCTCTCCGTTCTGTTATTTTTTGCCCAGCCGCTTTGCGTGCCGGTCCCCCATGGGGATCACGTCGCAGAACACGCAGCGACTCTTGGTGGACAGCTGCACATCCCGGTGATAACAGCCGAAGAACCATTTTTCATAGGTCAGCTTCAACAGAATTTTGTCCAGAAACTGGTGCAGCTGGTTGGTCTCGCCGCTGGCCAGCACCGTAAAATCCAGGAATCTGCTTGGCGCGTCGTGGGTGAGCACATAATCCACCTGATCGCCGCAGGCTTCCAGGTTCTGCTCGCAGGCCGCATATTCTTCATCGGAGGGCATCTCCTGCTTCCACCAGTTCACGCCCGGCTCCCGTTCCTCCCGGTCCGGGCTTTCGGCCCCGCCGAAGCACAGGTACTTTTTGCCCTCCAGCTCCAGCACGCTGCCGCGGCACACATGGTAGACATTGCCGCCCAGGCTCTGCACCCGGCCGCCGAACCGCTCCGTTTCCGGATATTGGGCCAGCAAGTCGTAATTTTCGTGGGAACCGTCCAGAAACAGCAGGGTATACGGCCGCTTTCGCAGCCAGTCCAACTTTTTCTGTTCCTCTGCGCTGCCGTCCCACACAAAGCCGAAATCGCCCAGCACCACCACGATGTCCCGTTTTCCCAGCCAGCGCAGCCGCCCGTGCCGGAACCGGTCCAGATCGCCGTGGGTGTCGCCTGTCAGATATACCATTCCCGTCCTCCTGTGCCGGAGCGTGCAAAACCGCAGCCAAAAGCCGCAAAGCCCTTGTCACGTCCCGGCAAACCTGTTATTATAAAGTATACAGCGTCTGCTGTTCCATTTGTGTTTTCTGCGTATCGCTGCCGGTGCGCATTGCTTCGTATAGTTTATCGCTTTTTGAAGGAATTGTCCACATGAAACGTATTTTTGCACTGATCCTGTCGTTTGCGCTCCTGCTCAGCTGCCTGGTGCTGCCGGCGGGTGCCATGTTCGACCCCTCCCCCGTCTATCAGGTGCAGGCCCAGAGCGCCTACATCGTGAACACCGACACCAACATCATCGTCTACGAAAAGGACAGCACCAAACAGGTGTCCGCCGGTGGCCTGACCAAGTATATGACCATCGCACTGGTGCTGACCAACTATGCCGACCAGCTGGACAACACCTTCCAGATGCCGTTTGCCATCTCGGACTATGTGCACAACACCAGCAACGCCGACATGCGCTCCAACGAGACTTTCACCTACCGCGAAGCACTGTACGCCATGGTCACCCGCAACGCCAACGAAGCTGCCATGGGCCTTGCCTATACCCTGTCGGGCGGGGATCTGGACGGCTGGGTGAGCCAGATGAACGCCCTGTCCCAGCGCATCGGCACCACGAACAGCACCTGGACGGACGCCTGCGGCATCGACAGCGGCAACGTGACATGCGCTGTGGACATGTACCTGATCCTGCGCTACCTGATGAGCTTTGACGCCTTTGTGGAGATCTCCGGCGTGCCCACCTTTACCATGCCGGCCAAGGAGAAGCACCGGTCTCCGTCGGTGCTGGTCAGCCAGAATGCAGCCCTGAGCAAAAGCAGCGGCGGCAATTACTACCGCAGCGCCATGCAGGGCGGCATGTGCGACGTGACCGCCTACAAGAAGGACAGCGGAAACCAGAGTTACGTTTCCTGGGCCAATCAGGACGGTGCCACCTATATCTTCTGTGTGATGCAAAGCCCCGACACCTGCGACACCTTCGGCTACGCCAACCGCCGCCCGGCCCTGTATGAGACGGTGCGGCTGATCGACTGGGTGTTCGACACCTTTTCCATCCAGGCCGCACTGGACACCGACCTGGCGCTGGCCGAGATCCCGGTGAAGTATTCCGCCGACACCGACACCCTGCAGCTGTACCCTGCCGACAGCATGATGACCCTGCTGCCCTCCACCGGCGACGGCAGCGTGACCCAGAAGTATTTCCACCTGCCGGACTACGTCTGTGCGCCCATCCGGCAGGGCGACGTGGTGGGCACCGTGGAGCTGAAGCTGGCGGGCGAGACCATTGGCGTGGTGAACCTGATCGCCGGGCAGGATGTGGACCAGAACGCCCTGCTGCTCACCGTGGCCAAGATCCGCGAATTTCTGGGCAGTCTGTACCTGAAGGTGGTCATCGTGCTGAGCGTGCTCAGCGCCGCCATCTACGGGCTGTGGCTGCTGCTCAACCGCAGGAACCACCGCCGCCCCACCCGGAAGATCCACCGCCGCTGACCGGTTCTCGAATAAGCAAAAGACGCCCCGGAAGCCTTCCAGCTTCCGGGGCGTTTGGTTGCGCCAGCAGGAGTCGAACCTACGATGGGGGAGTCAAAGTCCCCTGCCTTACCGCTTGGCGATGGCGCATCGTGCAAAATAGTATATCATATTTTCCGGATTTTCACAAGAGGCACCGGCATGTTTTCTTCCGCGCGGAGGCAGATCTTCTTTCCTGAAAAATTTTTGGGGATTCGCTGAAAAACCTTGCCAAACTGTTGCGGTTGTGGTACGCTGTGGGTGCGCAGCCATTCAAGGCCGTGCCGGAATGCCGCCCCCGCCGGGCAGGCACCGCAAGCGCTGCGGGGCACGGTTACTCCCGGGAAAGTGAGGAATTTTATGAAAAAAATCTTCCGAGCATTGACACTCTGTCTGGTCTTGCTCAGCCTGCTGTGTGCGGCAGTGCCTGCCGCCTTTGCCGCAGGAAATAAAGAGGACGCCTTTTATACCATCGGTCTGGACGCCTGCGGCGGTGTGAGCTCCACCGTGGTGGTCACCACCAATCTGGACGGCAAACTGACCACCCTGCCGGAGTCTCCCACGATGGACGGCTACACCTTCAACGGCTGGTACACCGAGCCGGTGGGCGGCAGCCGGATCACCACCGCTACCGTGTTCACCGGTGACACCACCATTTATGCCCAGTGGACCGCAAAGTCCAGCTCCGCCAGGCCCACGACCCCTACCCTGCCCGTGACCGGCGGTCCTGCCCTGCAGAAACATCTGGGCACCCTGCTGGTGGCCGGCATTCTGGTCACGCTGGTGGTCGTGGCCGCCGTCTGATTTTTACATTTTGGAAAAACATGCGCTGATTTTACGAAAGAAGGGAATTCCCATTATGATGACCGAAATGAAACTGCCCGCCTGCTATGCCGTGATCGACGAAAACGAGATGACCTATCTGGACGGCGGTGCCACCATTGCCGACAGCGACGCTTACAAGGCATTCCTGAACGTTGGTCAGGTCTTTAACCAGCTGGCCCGCATCTTCTCCGGTGCAAGTTCCATTATCAACAACATCAATGTGATCTACAAGTCCGTCGTTGAGCTGAACAATCTGCTGGGCGGTTTCATCAAGAAGTAAACATTCTGCCGTAAAAAGAGCACCCTGTTTTCCGCGCAGGGTGCTCTTTTTGCGCAGCCTGAGGATTTTGTGCGCGATTTTCAAAAAATATTTTTTGAAAACCCACTGCAACGTCATTTTTGTTATGGTTTTGTTGCATTTCGTCTGGTAGAATGCTGTATGTATGGATGTTCGGAGTTTTGACGAATTTCTGTACGAAAATCGCTTTTTCGCGCAGCAGGGCCCGTACCGGCCCTGCAACGCTTTTGATACGGAGGTGCCGTTATGGCAGACCGTGAACTGCGGCATATGCGCCGCACTGAGCTGGTCGAGATCATCTTTGCGCTCAAGCAGAGCGAAGATCAGCTCAAAGCCGAAAATGCAGATCTGACCGCCAAACTGGAACAGCGGCAGATCCATCTGGACAGTGCCGGGTCCATTGCACAGGCCGCTCTGGAACTGAACCATGTGTTTGAGGCTGCGCAGGCAGCCGCCGATGACTATCTGGCTTCGGTGCGGTCGGTCGACCGGGACGCCCTGCAGGCGCAGGCAAAGGCCGAAGCAGACCAGATCCTTGCACAGGCCCGGGCCGAGGCGGAACAGCTGAAGGCACAGACCAAGCGGGAATGTGACGCCCTGACCGAGGCAACAGAACACAAGCGTGCCCAGACAGAGGCCGACTGTGCCGCCTTGCGGGCCAAAACGGAACAGGAGATCGCGGCACGGTGGGCTGCTTTTGAGCAGAGCACCTGTGAGCTGCTGCGCAGCCGCTGTGACACCGATATCCTGCCGGAAGAAGGCAAGGTAAAATGAAATCAACCGAGATCAAATTTACGGCCATCCCCTCTACAGAGGAGGTAAAGGCCGAGCGCGACCGTCTGGCCTACCGCAGCCGGTACGGACGGGTACTGCGCAGCACCATTTATGCGCTGGTGGTGGTGGCCGCTGTGGCCGTGCTGCTGGCCACCCTGTTCCTGCCGGTGCTGCAGGTGTCCGGCGACAGCATGAACCCCACGCTGGAAGATAAGGACATTCTGCTGCTGGTCAAGTCCGACAGCATGAAAACCGGCGACCTGTGCGGCTTTTATTGGCAGAACAAGCTCCTGCTCAAGCGGGTGATCGGCCAGCCCGGTGACGTGATCTCCATGGACGAGGACGGCCATGTGACCGTGAACAGCACTGTGCTGGACGAGCCTTATGTGGACGAGCTGGCACTGGGCGAATGTGACATCCGGTTCCCCTATCAGGTGCCGGAGAACCGGTATTTTGTGCTGGGCGACCACCGCTCGGTGTCCATCGACAGCCGCAGCAGCGTGATCGGCTGCGTGGAAAAAAGCCAGGTCGTGGGGCGGGTGTTCCTGCGCATCTGGCCTCTGAACCGCCTTGCGGTTTTCTGATTTGTGCCTGCGGAGCGGGCGAATGCGTCCCGCCTCCGAAGCAATGTTGTGTGCATAAATTTCCCCCATCTGGAAAGGAGCGAATCATCCCCTCATGAAAAAGACGTTCAAAAAACTGTTTGCCGTACTGCTGGCAGCAGCGCTGGTACTGGCCATGGCTGTACCTGCCTTTGCAGAGACCAATGCCCCCAAAGGTTCCATCACCATCAGCAAAACGGTGAAGGACGAGACCTACACCATCTACCGCATGTTCAAGCTGGACAGCTACAACGCTGAAAGCAATACCTATTCCTACACCGTAGAATCGGCTTGGGAGAATTTCTTCAAGACGGGTGCCGGTGGAAACTACATCACCCTGGACGGCCAGAACCACCCCACTTGGACGGCTGCTGACGAAAACGATTCCACCACTGTTGCCGCATTTGCTAAGGCAGCTCTGGCCTGGGCAGCTGATAAGAAGATCTCTGGCACTAAGGAAACCGCAACTGGTGGCACCGTCACCTTCTCTAACCTGGACCTGGGCTACTACCTGGTGGACAGCTCTCTGGGTGCTCTGTGCGGTCTGAATACCACCAATCCCGATGCCACCATCAAGGAAAAGAACGAAAAACCTGAAATCAAGAAGGAAGTTCAGACAAGCGCCGGTGATTGGAGCAGCGAAAACAACGCCAAGATCGGTGATACTGTGGAGTATAAGGTCGAGATCAAGGTTGCTGACGGTGCTCAGAAGTACACCGTCACCGATACCATGAGCAAGGGCCTGACCTTCAACAACAGTTCCCTCAAGGTTACCGCCAATGATGCTGTGACCACCGATTATACACTCACCTCTACCACCAACGGCTTCACTCTGGTGCTTCCTGAAACCTACGTCAGCAATCTCACTAAGGGTACCACTATCATTGTGACCTACAATGCCACCCTGAATAAGGATGCTGTCATTGATGGCGATGGCAACGCCAACGAGGTCAAGCTGAGCTACGGCAATCATCAGAACACTGTTCCCAGCAAGGTCACCACCAAGTCCTACCAGTTCGACCTGGTGAAGGTGGACGGCACCACCAACAAGCTGCTGGACGGTGCTGAGTTTGAGCTGGCCGATGGCGAAACCAAGCTCTCTTTCGTAAAGGATACTGCCGGCAACTACCGTGTGGCTGCCGCTGGCGAGGATGGTGCAACCACTACCATCACCGTCAAGGGCGGCAAGGTCAACATTTACGGTCTGGCAGGCAAAACCTATACCCTGACCGAAACCAAGGCTCCGGACGGTTACAACAAGCTGGTAACCCCCGAAACCGTAAACCTGGCCGATGGTTCCAAGACTCATGCCACCATCGTGGATAGTGTCTATAAAGACGGCGGCGTTGTGGTCGAGAACCACGCTGGCACCGTGCTGCCCAGCACCGGCGGCATGGGCACCACCCTGTTCTATGTCATCGGCGGCGGCCTGATGGTGGCAGCAGTCGTGCTGCTGGTCACCAAGAAGCGCATGGAGCACAAGAACTAAGCAACCATCCCTGAAAACACCCGGAGCGGGGGCGACCAACTCGCCTCCGCTCCTTTTTCACAGCACAGAGGGCCTTGCCATGAAAAAGCACTCCGGCACCATCCTGCTCGTCCTCATTTTCTTTGTGGGCCTTGCGGTGATGCTCTACCCTACCATCAGCGATTACATCAACCAGCGCAACCAGACCAGGGTTGTGAACAGCTACGCCCAACAGGTGGACGGCCTGTCCGACGCCGACTACACGGCCTATTTTGATGCCGCCGACGTCTTCAATCAGGAGCTCGCCGCCGACCCGGATGCCCTGTACCACGCCGACCACTTTTCCACCTACAGCACCACGCTGGACGTGACCGGCACCGGCATCATGGGCTACATCACCATTCCCCGCATCGGGGTGGAGCTGCCCATCTACCACGGCACCAGCGACGCCGTGCTGCAGGTGGCCGCAGGCCATCTGGAAGGCACCAGTCTGCCGGTGGGCGGCGAGAGCACCCATGCCGTGATCTCGGCACACCGCGGCCTGCCCAGCGCCAAGCTGTTCACCCATCTGGACCGGCTGGAGGTGGGCGACACCTTCACCATCACCGTGCTGGACCGGGAGCTGACCTACGAGGTGGACAAGATCTCCATCGTGCTGCCCACCGAGGTGGACGAACTGAAGGTGGTAGACGGCAAGGACTACGTCACCCTGATGACCTGCACCCCCTACGGCATCAACACCCACCGGCTGCTGGTGCGCGGCCACCGCGTCACCGCCCCGGAGAACCTCAAGCGCATCCGTGTTGCAGCTGACGCTACCCGCATTGAGCCCATCCTCATTGCGCCACTGCTGGCTGTGCCGCTGCTGCTGCTTTTGCTCATCGGCCTGCTGGTCTCCGGCAGAAAACGCAAACAGAAATGACAAAAGCCGCCTGAAATACCCCCCGGCATAGACAGAGCAACCCCAGGGCTCTGTTTGTGCCGGGGGTATTTTCTCTCACAAAAAATTCGCCGTTTCGTAGCTGAAACGGCGAATCAAGTCTCTATTCTTTTACGGTGTACGGATTATTTTTTCAGACGATAGTGCAGTATCACATTCTCTGCAAGCCGAAAGACCGGGCACTTCTTCCGGAGCTGCCTCTGCGGAACCAGGCGTGACCCCGGTGTTCACTCCACCAGCGCCACGGCCACGTCGTTGACGTTCGTGCCGGTAGCGCCTGTGCGGATGAGCCCGCCCACCGCCTGCAAAGCATGGTAGGCGTCGTTGTCGGCGAGGGTGCGGTACACGTCCCGCCCGGCAACGTGAAGGGCGGCTTCCGTCTCGCCGTCCACATAGCCGCCGGCGGCATCGGTGGGGCCGTCGGTGCCGTCGCTGCCCACCGAGAACACACAGCAGTGTTTCAGCCCGGCCAGCGCAGGAGCCGCCGCAAGGGCTAGCTCCTGGTTGCGCCCGCCCAGGCCCTTGCCGGTCAGGTGCACCACGGTCTCGCCGCCTGCAATGTAAGCCAGCTTCCGGCCTCCACCCGCATGGGTGCGGACCACCGAACCAAGGAAGCTGCCCGCCTCCCGCGCCTCGCAGCAGAGCCGGTCGGTGAGAAGCACCGGCTCATACCCCAGCGCACGGCAGGCCGCAGCGGCCGCCGTGCACAGCTCCCGCACACTGCCGGTGATGCGGGTGGTCACGTTGGTCAGAGCCTTGGGGGTCTCCTGCCGTAGCAGCTCCTGTGCCGCGGTCGACAGGCGCAGGTGGTATTTCTCAGCAATGGCGATCGCCTGCCCGCAGGTGGAGGTGTCCGGCACCGCCGGGCCGCTGGCGATCATATCCAGCGGGTCGCCCAGAATGTCGCTGAGGACGATGCTGAACACCTGTGCCGGGGCGCAAGCCTGCGCGAACCGCCCGCCCTTGACGCCAGACAGACGCTTGCGGATGGTGTTCATCTCCACGATGTCTGCGCCGCTGGCCAGCAGCTGGGACGTAATGTCCTGCAGCTCCTCTGCAGGGATGAGCGGCTTTTCAAACAGTGCACTTCCGCCGCCGGAAAGCAGGAACAGCACCGTGTCCTCTGGCTGCAGGCCCTGCACCAGCTCCAGCGCCTTCTGGGTGGAGGCAAAGCTGTTGGCGTCCGGCACCGGGTGGCCTGCCTCGCAGCAGGTCACACCGGGGATCTTCCCTTTTACATGATTGTATTTGGTCACGACCACACCGCCGTCCACATGCCCCAGCACGGCAACGGCAGCATGTGCCATCTGCCATGCGGCTTTTCCGGCGGCCACCAGCACCGTGCGCCCTTCCGGGTGAAAATCCTTCAGCGCACGGCGGACGGCCTCGTCCGGCAGCACCGCCCGGATGCTGGCTTCCACGATCTGATCCGCGCAGCTGCGCAGCGTTTTTTCCATAAACAAGAGCTCCTTTCGTTTCCGGTCCGCGTCCGACACGGCAGGCCGGTCCATCCGGCTCCATTATACCGCAGAACCGGCGTTTCGGGAATATTGAAAAAGCAGAGCGCTCCCCTTCTGCGGGATGCTCTGCTTTTCTTGTCAGGTCTCTTTCTGCAGCTCTTTGTCGATCAGCCCCTGCAGGCGCTCGGTCTCTTCTGCTGCATAGGCTCTGGCATCGACCTCCACCGGCTGGAAGTAATAGCTCAGGATGTCCTCCTCGCCCGAGACGTACCCATTCTGATCGTTCCGCAGCCATCGTCTGGCCTGGTCGTAGTAGGCCGCCTGGGTCGCGGCATCGTCCCAGTCGATGTTTTCCACCACATAAGCCTGCTGCACATGAAACGCCTCGTGGGCGATGGTGTCCATGGTCTCCTGGGCAGTCCCGCTTTCCAGCACAGACCGGGAGAGCACGATTTGCCGGGAAGCAGCGCTGTAGTAGCCCAATCGGTCCTCGTCGAGCGGCTGGACCGTGACCTCTGTCCCGTCCGGCACCCCCAGCATGGCAAGCTCATAGGCGGCCAGCTGCTTTGCCAGTTCGGTCTTGCTGTCCAGAGACGCCGGAGCACTGTCAGCGCAAACAGCAGCTCTGACGGCAGCAGCATGGCCAGGCACGGAAAAAGCGGCCCGCTGAACAGGCAGGCTGCTGCGGCCGGGGCCAGCCCCCACCAGAGCAGGAACAGGATGGTGTAACCGACCGCGACGACATTGCCGGGGACCGAAGACCCCAGAAGCTGCGGTTTTGTACAGTGCAGCCAGCCGATCACACAGCCATTGAAGATCATTGCGCCCACGGCCGGGAGCCACCCGGCCAGTTTCCGGAGCTTTGCCATAAGGGGTCCCTTTCTGTTGTGCGGCCGCCGTCCTCGGAGGAGCCGGTCGCAGCTTTGCGGGCGGTGCTCTGGGTGGGTACGGGGCCGTACTTCCCGTTTGCCCTGCTCTCCTTTGCGCCCTACGGCGGCATCGGGATCAAAACCGTCCTTGGCATGGGCGGCGTATCGGTGGAGCCGCTGGTTCTGCCGCAGAGGTCTCTGTGAGCGCAGGCGCTCACACCTTTCATGCCGCCGCCCTGTTCAAATCCCGCTGCTCCTGCAGCATGCACCCCTGTAGACGTTCCTACCGGGTGGGACCCTCGCACTAATCAAAAGCCCACTGGGCTTTTGATTGCCCCGCCTGCGGCGCGGCCCGTGCTCTTTCAAATCCCGCTGTGAAGACGAAAAAAGACCAGTACACAAAGTGTACTGGTCTTTTTTGGTCGGAGCAGCGGGATTTGAACCCACGGCCTCCTCGTCCCGAACGAGGCGCGCTACCAACTGCGCTATGCCCCGAAAATACCGCAGCCGGAAGGCGACTGCGGTTTTCTGGTTGGGGATGAGAGAATCGAACTCCCACAAGTAGAGTCAGAGTCTACCGCACTACCACTATGCAAATCCCCATTATTCGGTTTGTCAGGAGCGGCTCGGCGCTGCTGACAAGGGATATTATACCCGAAGAGTGTGTCCTTGTCAACTACTTTTTTGCTTTTCCCGCAAACTTTTTTGCCGGGCGCTTTTGCAGCACGGCAGCATGTAAAATTTTGTCCAGATGGCTTGACACCCACCCGCATTCGGAATACTCTTATACTATAAATAGTGTGCTCAGGGTCAGCGGCCCTGAAGCTCAGAGGAAAGAGGGCTTTTGAATGAAAAAACGTGTTGGTATCCTGACCTCCGGCGGCGACTGTCCGGGCCTGAACGCCACCATCCGCGGTGTAGCAAAAGCACTGTACGCCCGCATGGGTGACAACGTGGAGATCGTCGGCATCCTGAACGGCTACAGTGGCCTGATCAACGGGGACTACAAGGAGATGTCCGAGGACGATTTCCGTGGCATTCTAACCCTGGGCGGCACCATCCTGGGCACCAAGCGCACACCTTTTAAAATGATGCGCGTGGTGGAGGATGACAACGTCGATAAAGTGGCCGCCATGAAAAAGACCTACAAGGACGCCAAGCTGGACTGCCTGCTTTGCCTGGGCGGCAATGGCACCCACAAAACGGCCAACCTGCTCTCGCAGGAAGGGCTCAACATCATCGGCCTGCCCAAGACCATCGACAACGACATCTTTGGCACCGATGTGACCTTTGGCTTCCACACTGCTGTGGACATTGCCACGGAGGTCATCGACCGCATCCACACCACCGCCGGCAGCCACAGCCGCGTGATGTGCATTGAGATCATGGGCAACAAGGCCGGCTGGCTGACTCTGTATTCCGGCATTGCCGGCGGTGCCGACATCATCCTGCTGCCCGAGATGCCCTACGACATCGACCGCGTGTGCGAGGCCGTGGAGCGCCGCGCCAAGAGAGGCTCCAACTTCTCCATCATCGCCGTGGCCGAGGGTGCCATGAACGTGGAAGAAGCCCGCATGAAGCGTAAGGACTGGATGGCCAAGCGTGCCGAGCAGGGCTTTGGTGCCACCGCCACCAACCGCATCGCACAGGCCGTGCAGAAAAAGACCGGCATGGAGACCCGTGTGTGCATCCCGGGCCACATGCAGCGCGGCGGCAGCCCCAGCGCCTACGACCGCGTGCTGGCCACCGAGTTCGGCAGCTATGCCGCCAAGCTGGTGGAGATCGAGCGCTACGGCGTGACCGTGGCCATGGTGAACGGCCGCGTGACCCAGAACCGTCTGGCCGACATCGCCGGCAAGACTCGCAACGTACCCGAGGGCTGCGAGCTGCTCACCGTGGCACGCCGCATGGGCGTGAGCCTGGGCTGAGGATATTTTTTGAATGCCCTCCGCGTTGCTCTGGGCATTTTCAGCGGAAAATATTTTGATAAAAACATCTCAGCAAAGCCTGCGGGCGTTGCTGAGATGCTTTTTTACAGCCAGGGTCGCACCGACAGACAGATACATCTTTCGCATGAACTTTTTTCAGGAAGCGATTGAATCTTTGTGTTTTTATTGTCTTGTGTGCAAAAAAGGTTGTCAAAAAGCGGAAAAGAGGGTATGATAAAGACTGGATGTTTGCAAAAACGATTTTCCAATCTACAAATAAAGGAGTGTGCCTCTTATGCGTGCTTATGAACGACTTCTGAATTATGTCCGGGTGTATACCACCTCGGATCCCGAATCCGGTACGCACCCGTCCGCCGCCCGGGAATTTGACCTGGCCCACCAGCTGGTGGAGGAGCTCAAGGCTCTGGGCGTGGAGGATGCCCGTGTGGACGAGCACTGCTACGTCTACGGCAGCCTGCCCGCCACTCCCGGCTGCGAGGACAAGCCCGCACTGGGCCTCATCGCCCACATGGACACCGCCCCCGATGCCAGCGGTGAGAACGTGAACCCCATCCTGCACGAGAACTACGACGGCAGCGACGTGACCCTGCCCGCCACCGGCATGGTGATGAAGGTTTCCGCTTTCCCCTTCCTGGCCTCTATGAAGGGCGAGACCCTGATCACCACCGACGGCACCACCCTGCTGGGCGCCGACGACAAGGCTGGTGTGGCCGAGATCATGACCGCTGTGGAGACGGTGCTGGAAAAGGGCCTGCCCCACAGCAAGCTGTGCATCGGCTTTACCCCCGACGAGGAGATCGGCGAGGGTGCCGACCTGTTTGACATCCCGGGCTTTGGGGCTGATTTTGCCTACACCGTGGACGGCGGCGACGCCGGGTCCATCGAGTACGAGAACTTTAACGCCGCTGCTGCCACCGTTACCATCCACGGCTTCTCGGTGCACCCCGGCTCTGCCAAGGACACCATGATCAATGCTTCCAACGTGGCCATGGAGTTCCACCAGGCTCTGCCGGTCATGGCACGGCCTGAGACCACCGAGGGCCGCCAGGGCTTCTACCACCTGTGCCAGATGTACGGGGACGTTACCACCGCAAAGCTGGGCTACATCCTCCGGGACCACGATGCCGCCAAGCTGCAGTTCAAGAAGGACAATATGCAGGACATTGCCGATTACCTGAACGGCAAGTACGGTGCCGGCACCGTGGAAGTGGAGATCAAGGACAGCTACCGCAATATGCTGGAAAAGATCAAGCCCCACTTCCATCTCATCGAGACCGCCCGCAAGGCTGTTCGCATGGCCGGGCTGGAGCCGGAGGAAGTGCCTGTGCGTGGCGGCACCGATGGTGCTACCCTGAGCTGGAAGGGTCTGCCCTGCCCCAACCTGGGCACCGGCGGCTTCAACTTCCACGGCGTGTGCGAGTGCACCACTGTGGAGCGGATGGACCGCTGCACCCAAATTGTGCTGAACATCATCGGCCTGTACGCAGAGTAATTTCATCGTCCAATATAGCAAAAAATGGAGGCTGTCCGGATTCGGACAGCCTCCATTTTTGCATGATTTGCAGAATGTCTCAGCCCACATTGATGTGGCCAACCGGCATGATCTTGCGCTTGTTGTCGTCCGGTTTGGCGGTCAGGCTCATGGCCAGCGACACCGGGCCCACACGTCCCATAAACATCACGGCCATATACAGGAGCTTTGCCCCATCCTTCAGCCGGGCGGTCACGCCCACCGACAGACCCACCGTGCCAAAGGCCGAACAGGACTCGAAGATGGCGTCAATGACCGACACCGCATCCGAGGTGTTGTAGTACACCACCACAGCCGAGCCAAAGGCAGCCAGTGCGCCGATGACGATGATGGTCAGGGCACGGTACACCGTTTTGGACTCAATGTGGTGGTCGGCGATCACGCAGTCATCCCGGCCCTGCGCCACGCTGCGGATGGTCAGGAACAGCACCGCAAAGGTGGTCACCTTCACGCCGCCGCCCGTGGAACCAGGTGCCGCACCAATGAACTGCAGCACGCTCATCAGCAGCTTGGTGATGGGCCCGCAGGCCGCCAGATCAATGGTATTCATACCGGCCGTGCGGGTGGACACCGACTGGAACAGCGACGCCATGATCTTGTCCGACACGCTGAGGCCGCCCATGCTGGCGGGGTTGTTCCACTCCATCAGGCCGATGAGGGCCGCACCCCCTACCCACAGCAACACCGAAAAGATCAGCACCACCCGGGCGTGGAGGGACAGCTTGCGCTTTTTGGGGTACTGGATCAGCTCCACCCACACCATAAAGCCCAGGCCGCCTGCAATGATCATAAACATGACCACTGCCTGGACATAGTAGTTGTGGACATAGGGCACCAAGGAGGAATAGGCCCCAAACTGACCAAACAGGTCAAAGCCTGCGTTGCAGAAGGCCGAAATGGCAGTAAAGATGCTGATCCAGATGCCCTGGAGCCCAAACTGAGGCACAAAGGCCAACAGCAGCAGCAGGATGCCTGCCCCTTCAAAGCAGGCCGCCAGCCCCACCACAATCTTCAGCACATCTTTGGCCTGGGCGTAGCCGTCTGCCGAGACGCTCTCGCCCAGCACTCGCAGGTCCCGGAAGCCCATGCGCCGCCGCATGGCCAGCGCAAAAAAGCTGGTCAGGGTCACCAGACCCAGGCCTCCCACCTGGATCAGGACCAGGATCACCGCCTGCCCGAACACCGTGAACTGGGTCCAGGTGTCCCGCACGACCAGACCGGTCACGCAGGTGGCGCTGGTGGCCGTGAACATGGCGTCGATCACCCGCATCCGCCCGTAGCGGCTGGCAATGGGCAGCGACAGCAACAGTGTCCCCAGTGCGATCACGATCACAAAACTGACGCAGATGATCTGGGTAGGGCTGTACCCCCGCGGTTTGTTCCGGTTCTTTGCACGATGATGCCGGAATGGGTTCTTGAATGGCTTTTTCATACGTTCCTCCGCAGGCAGCACACACCTGCACTGCCGCTTTCGTTTTCTCCCTTATAGCATACACCATTTTCCTCGTCGGTTCAACTTGATTTTATGCGCACGATGCGGTATTATAGATAGGCGATGCGCCTTGTGTGCATCGGTCTGTGTCTCGGTAGCTCAGTTGGATAGAGCGTCCCCCTCCTAAGAATTCGGTCAACCTGATACCT